>MDSZ01150746.1_pt1 | contig 12131 bp, 7 predicted proteins | sample 811201 | NCBI WGS metagenome assembly MDSZ01 (sample SAMN05326647, study PRJNA326480) | marine metagenome | isolation source: seawater | place: Indian Ocean: North | collected 2010
GGTTCTTCATCAGCCTCCTGGACTTCTTCATCTTCGTCAGAAGGCTCTGTTTCTTCTACTATCTCTTCGGATTCTTCAGTGGTTTCCTCTTCAGCCTCCTCGGAGCTTTCAGCGACATCATCTGCTTGACCTTCAGAGGAATCACCCTCGTATGGTACGAATTCAATGCCCAGTGTGTTTCTAATATTCAGAAGAGCGATGTCCAATTCTGGAAGATTGATTCGTCCATCCGAGTTTATATCCATCACCTTAACTAATTCTTCGATATCCCAAGGTGGTAAATCAGCGATTTCGCCTACGCGTAGTGCGTTAGCAAATTCAAACATATCAATCTCCCCGGATTTGTCGACGTCTGCCCAAGCGAAAAATTGTGCAGTTGTTGTTCCTCTTCCACACAACCACTCTGTCAATTTTACCAACTCTTCATCAAATGATACCGGGAATTCGTCGACTTCATCATTGTGAAGATCTGCTGATACTTCGATTATGGTGGATCCTGTAGACCCTTCTTCTTCTGATTCGCCAATTATCAGTGTCGTGTCGATTCCCACACCACGACCAAACAATGCCCTAATTGTAGTCGTACCTTCGACTAAATTGTAAGCTGAAATGTCGCTTGTGCTTGATGAATTGGAACTCTGTACGTTTCCAAACAAAAGCGTCTTCACTACACTGTTTCCTGCTAGAATGAATCCAATTACTACACCATAGAATGCGAATGCTCCAGTTAAAGCAAAACCGGACAGACTGGATAAATCTTCCACTTCAGCGTCGATGAGTGACTTTTCTGACCAGTCACTCATCAAGAACAGAATTGTTGAAAGTAAACCACCTGCAATTACCATCCAGGTTGCAGCACCAGCGGAACCTGTCAGGGACTTTTCTGCTGCCAGTGGGTAAGAATGGAATAGTGCTGAAAGTGCAAACAATCCTCCAATAACGTACAGATAAGACGAATTCACTGTCTCTGCCACGCCTGATAGGCTACCGTCTCCGACCATGACATTCAATCCTGTGAAGTAGCCAAGTAGCGCATAAATCGGAAGCAGAATCGCTGCTCCAGCTGCTGCTGTTGCACCCGGACTGTCAACTACTGCACTAGCATTACCTCGAATAGTAGCAAGCATATTGGCAGATGCAGCCATTATTGGCATCAATCCAACCGTAACAAGAATTGCTCCAATTGACTGAGTGAAGTTATCTGCGTGTGTTGATTCTCCAAGGAAGAAGGGTGGAACTGTGACAAAAAGAAGGAACATGGATGCCTTTGTCATACTACCTGACCAAATTGGCTGTCCAGTCACATGAGATAATACGTGGTAACCTACGCCAAACATCAGTGCCAATGGTACCCAGCCAGATGAAATTACATCTGCCACCCAAACAGTACTTGTCCACTCGAATGTCTCACCAAGTGCATTTGCAAATCTGCTGAATAGCAGAACGAATAGTCCCAAAACCAAGAACCAAGATGGAACAGAAATTGGTGAATCTCCTCTGCTTCCGAGGGTAATGAGTGAATTAACTAGAAGGCTGAGGACAAGAAGGCCTGAAACCAATCCGTACAAAGCCGCTTCAGTTGCCCCATAAACAATCCAATCCCAGTGATCCAAAACACATAGAACCAGTCCGACTAGGACTTGAGCAGTCCAAGCCATTGCGATCATCGAAGCGTTTGCCTCACTGGCTAATTTCGCACCTGTAGTGCGAGTATGAGCAACAAACATGCCTCCAACTAATATTGCAAAAATCGCTGTAGACATTGCAACTTCGTTAAAGTATGTAAGCGCACTACCGTCATCATATTCCCATCCAATGTTGGATAGGGAGTCAAGAGCGGTTGGATCATAATTATGCCATGCGGAAAGGAAACCTCCCACCGCTGCTAAAATCAACCATAAAACACCGGTTTGCATCCATGTCTTTGCACCGCTACCTTCCCTTTCTTGAAATAGGTCAGCTGCTGGACCTGCTGCCTTGGTCAATAGGAACATACCAAACTGGCGCAGTGGTACGCTCATTCCACCAAATCCCTTTTGGATATAGTATGAAAACAAAAGGACTGAGGTTAACAAAATTGCAGATGTTGTGAATGCCTCTGACATTTCTATACCACCTTCAGTCCGAAAGGACGCCTCCTACTAAATTTGCAATAATCATTCCACAGCCAACCAGTATTCCAATGAGGTAATACCAGATTCCTGAACCTCCAAGATTGTCCATGAACGGGATAATTTCTCCGATAACTGGAACGTTGTCCCAGCCGAAAATATTGCTAAACAAGGCGATTAATCCAACGAGACCCACGCTCATTAAGACAAGAATTACACGAGATGCAGATGGTTCTGCAACCCCTTCGGATACATCGGGCAGTATGGTGTTATTTGTCATATCATCACCTTGACCCCGTAGGGGTCATTTACGCCACTTATGATACGGTCATAAACATTCAGTAACAAATTTCACGGGGAACGAAGATGCAAAAGCGCATCTCCTCTACGATTTTTGCCCGAGCCTAGTGGTATTGGCATTTTCTGATCTAATTCAACCTCTGTCTTCCATACCTCTTGGCAATCGCAAGACAAGCCGTCTAAATCATCAATATCTCCGCTGACAGAATATCTCTCAATTGCAGCTACAACTTCATCGTCACATGAGCCGCAATTGTGGGCACCGCGAACTTTACCGCCTGCTGTTGGGTGAATAATTAAGCGACTGACCTGGTCTTGCGCGCCGTTACCAGAATTTGTTGGGTGAATATCAAAATGGACGTCTTTAATCAGCTGAACAAGTGACCACAACCAAGGTGGACGATATTCATTGGCACGAAACAGTCTATCGATTACAGTCCCCTTTTGGATATTCATTGGATTAACACTAATCTCGTCACTTCTCTCAGCCACATCCCTAATCCATTTTGAGCCATGAGTCAATGCATCTCCTTCGCTCATGAAAGGTGGCTTAAACATCAGATATGTTTTGATTCTGAGGCCAAATTTCTCCAAGTTTTCAACGGCTCTATCCCAACTCTTCGTACTGAATCCTTTGTTTACATGGAATCTCAAAACTTCATCATCGTATGCTTCAAGACCAATTGCGACCGAAAATTTTGGATTTATCTTGGTGGCCCAAGACAATTTTTCCTCGCTGAGTTGCTCTGTCCTGCTTTCAATTACTAACTCTTTACCCATTTCATGACAGTCCCTAAGCACCCTCTCTTGAAAATCAAGAGGTATTTCTCTATCTTCAAGCAAACTCCCTGAAGTGTAAACTTTAACCATGCCCATCGAATCAAAATCGTCAAACTTTGCTAATGATTTTTCCCATTGAGAATGCAAATCTTCACTTGTTACGTCGTCTCTAGTATCGTTGAAATATCCGCAAAATGTGCAACCACTAGACCACCACCAATGACAACCTTTCGTGCGCAATATAACGGTAAGAGCTGTAGTTGGTGTTCCGTCTGCAAGTGTTTCAGGAGTGTAATAGACTGTGGCAGGATCCCTTGCATCCCAAGAGTGTTTTCTTTCTTGCGCCCATGGGGTATTCGCTGGCGCCTTTACCAGGTCATGAATTTTAGCAGGGCGCTTGTTTGCACCTCCGACCATAGTTAATTTGCCGTTAACCATATTCCTTCCTCCTTTAGAGATCGATTTCTTGATTCACATTAGTGAACTAGTGAAAAATTCAACAATCCTAGTTTCATATTTGCTAGTCTGTGTAAGCATAAGGGTTTGATGTTCGTCGCTTTCCATACCTTCTCCAACGTCATAACGAATTACAGAATCCTCAAACCAGCAACTGATTTTGCTATCATTACCGTATTTTAAAGCCTCATCGCACATCTTTTCACCATGGTGAATACGCACTCTTTTGTCTTGATTGCCATGAACAATATACATGTGTCTATCACCAATTTCAGTGGCTGCATCTATCGGATAGTGCTCTATCAAATTCTGCTTTGCGATTATCTTACCCGCAAAGATGCCAGCACCGCCTAAAAATGTTGGATATCCCTGAAACTCCAACTCTTCAACAACAATGTCTCCCATATCGGCGTAGCCTGATTCTAACCATACAGATTGTATTCTTTTGTCGATGGTAAATGCAATCGCTGCGGTGCCTGCTCCCATTGAATTTCCGTAAACACCTATTTGTTCAGGTTTCGCTCCTTTCTCTTCAATTAACCAATCAAAGACTGCAATAACGTCAGCCCACTCATCTTGGCCTCCTGAAACTCGATTATCATCTATTGAAGATTCGCCATGATCTCTCAAGTCGAAAACGATTACATTGAAACCAGCATTTGCCAACATCCCAGAAGGCAACAGCATTGAGCCGTCTGATTTGCATCCTCGAATACCGTGCACGAACATTACCCACGGCATTGAATCGTCTTGGTTTAGATACCACGCTGAAAGATAGACATCTTCGCCTTTTACTTCTATGGTTGCTGACTCGTAGCCATCCCACCAATATTGGGATAGCCCGGTCATGATTTCTGATGAAATATTCTCACTATTTTCTGATTCGTTAAGTGGTACTTCATTCCTCAATGGGGCGAATTGTTCAGGAGTGTTTTGATCGAAATTACCCCAGCAGTCGGTATTGGTGAAGGTTACTCCATTGTAAACGATTGAGCCCGCCATATAGTAACCAAAAGGTAACAATGCGAATAGCATGACTAAGAAAGGCATCAATTCTCTTTTTACTGCCATCAAATCCCTCTGTACAAAATTGTTGAACCGGCTTTTACAAATTCGCCCTTGGGGTAATCCTTGTTTCCTTCTTCAGCACTGATTACGCAAGTGCTGAACTTGGATGCGGGTACTCTAACATCAACCCTGCTACCAAGTCGGATCATTCCAAACCGTTCACCACGCCTCAATTCATCGCCCTCTCCTGTCCAGGGAATTATTGTACGAGCCAAAGCACCAGAAATCTGCATTACTTCTACTAATAAGCCGTCTTCTCGCTCAAATATGGTTCGGACTCTTTCATTATACTCACTTTCTTTTCTAAATGCAGGCAGGAAAGGGCCTCTTCTACGGCCTTTTCCAGTTCTATGCTCCATTCTTATTATCTTACCAGCGATTGGTGAGCGATTGACGTGAACATCTAGTGGGGACATGAATACTGCAATTCTCCAAACATCCGAATCGGATTCTTCACCTTCAGGTACCGCTTCAAATCTTTGTTCTGTAGAGAATGAAAGAGGATTTTCACAAGGCTCGGGGTGCCAAGTTCCAGTGTGCTCATCCTCTTCGGCGCTTTCCATTTCTTCTTTGGATGGTCTACGTCCAGTTGCCCTTTCCCTCTTGACAAACATCACATGCCCATCAGCAGGGGAGACAATGACACCCTCGTCTCTTGGAATCGGTCGGTCTGGGTCTCTCCAGAAATTTGCAAAAAATGCAGCAATCATTAGCATTAGCACTCCAAAACCAGGTGCTACTCCATAAAGAGGATCTACAAACCAGCCAACTAGGATGAATCCTGTCCCCATTAGGGTTGGAGTGATTACTGGCAGAAAGCCGCCCCTGGCTAGGAAAGCCAATTAATTCACCTACTGAGAATTATCAGAGTCCGAGGAATTTCTCCATACGACTCCAGGCTCTTTGTCTTCATTTTCAGAGGATTCTGGTACCTCGTCCTCAGACTCTGACGATGTTTCCTCGACTGGTGCTTCTGCAGGAGCGTCTTTAGCAACAAAATCCGCTGCTGCGGCTCCTAACTCGGAGCCTTTGAGATACTTGTTACCGTCCATATCATATGATTTTGCAAACTCAATAAATGCGTCTCTGTCAGTTATTCCGTTCTTTTGCATGACCCCCAGAAGAACTTGCTCAGACCAATTCCATTCGTCATCTGTCGATTCGTCTGCTGCTGCTTCTTCAGATGGCTCTGGCGTAGCCTCAGATTCTGCTGATTCAATTTCTGATGCTTCTTCAATAGTCATTTCAGCAGCGCGGGCTTCGACCATTTCTTCCATTCTTTCCGCAATTGCTCTACCCATGTGCTGAGATTGTCTCTCAGCTTCAGCAGCAGCCTCGATCATTTCATATCGGCGCTTGATTGCTTTGTTTAGGTCTTCGAACAAAGACATGTGAGACATGTACCACTCGTCTCTGGTATTGAGTTCGACTACAGCCAAACGCAAGTCGTTATCCAACTCTTCAGCAATTGAGAATACTTTTCCAAGTCGGTCTTTTTCACGAGTGAATTTCTCTTCCATCTTTTGTAGTTCTGGCTCTAAATGTTCAACCTGCTTGCTAGATTTGCTAGCCTTCATTTCTAGGTCTCGGATTCTAGCGTCCTTTTCGGTTAAAAGTGCTTCAAGACTCTCTTTTTCAATCTCACGTTCAACGATTTCTTTCTCTAGAACTTCGACTTCGGCCTTGGTATCTCGCAACTCTGCTTCTTGCTGTTCATATGCAGCATACAACTTGAGTAAACGGTCTGTTTCTTCTTCAAGTTTTTCTGTGAGTTCTTTGATTTGAGTTTCTGGAGTGATGGTTCCTGCATCGGACATTTCTCTCACCTAAGGCTACGCCTTATTCTGTACCCACATTGGTCCTACATATCAAGCCGACGCTTGATAGCAGCACCAAATTACGTTCTATCAGTCATTGAATCGCATTGGTAGCAGCAACAAGCTCCCTCGCTATACTTACCTCTCCCATCGAATGGCCGGCGTCTGGAACCATTACCAACTTACTATCGGGTAGTGCTTTGTGTAATTGCCATGCACTGCGTGGAGGGCAAACCATATCATAGCGCCCCTGAATGATGGTTGTGGGGATATGCTGAATCTGTGAAGCATTATTCAGTATATGGGCCTCTTCAACGAAAATTGCGTTGATGAAATAGTGACATTCGATTCTAGCAAATGCTACTGCAAAATCCAAATCTTCGGCTTTATCCAGATATTCCGGGTCTGGAAATAATCTGCTAGTTGCCATCTCCCACCGAGTCCACTCTCTAGCTGCAGCCCTCCTAGTTTCTACGTCTTCACTTGTCAATCTAGAATAATACGCTTTGATCAAATCGTCTTGCTCTTCTGGAGGGATATGGTCTCGGTATGAATCGAAAGCATCAGGAAATACATGACTTGCGCCATCTTGGTAAAACCAGTGAAGTTCGCTTTTCCTGCACATGAATATTCCTCTCAAAATCAAACTCTTTACACGTGATGGATGATATTGAGAATAAATCAGCGATAAGGTTGATCCCCATGAGCCTCCAAAAACATGCCACTTTTCAATTCCTAAATGCTCCCTTAGCATCTCTATATCTGAAACTGAAGCTTGAGTATTGTTGTCTTTCAACTCCGCATAAGGTGTTGATTTACCACAACCACGTTGGTCGAATTGAATGATATCGTACTTTTCTGGGTCGAAATATCTTCGATATGAGGGCTGACTTCCTCCACCTGGGCCTCCATGAATTACGATTACTGGTATACCTTCTGGATTGCCACTACGCTCCCATGCTATGATATGCAGGTCAGAAACCTCGAGGAATCCTGTTCTGTATGCCTCAATTTTTGGATAGAGGACATCGTCTATGTTTTGGGTAGTGACTTGCATGGGTTGGGCAAAGAGTCAGAGGACATGTTCCTTTCGATAAATCCGTACGATTTATTGACGGCCTCTGGTTCGTTAAAACCATGGAGAAAAAAGCAGCGGTCGATGTCTTCTCACAATGGGCTCTTGTTGGTAAAGATGAGGGGATGGAGAGAGGTCATGCTTCTTCTGTACAAGCAATGCTAGAGTTAGCTGTACCAAAATTGAAGGATGGATTTTCTGCGATAGATCTCGGTTGCGGAAATGGATGGGTAACTCGAATGTTAACCGAACTAGGAGCTGGATATAGTGAAGGTGTTGATGGCTCAATAGAAATGATACGCAAAGCTAGGAATAAGGATTCTAATCACAAATATTCCCAAGGTTTACTTCCCGGTTGGAGCCCTGAGAGGAGGTTTGACCTTGTGCATACTATGGAATTCTTGTATTATCTCGATAGCCCATCTAGCATGATTTCTATCATTCACGATGAATGGCTCGAACATGATGGGATTTTAGTTGCAGGTGTAGATCATTATCTTGAGCATGAAGAGTCGCTAACTTGGCCAGAGCATGTCGGAGTCCATATGACTACTCTATCCATTGAAGCTTGGAAATCAGCGATGGTAGATGCAGGGTTCAAAGATGTTGAAATTCATCAAGTTGCTAGCAAAGAAAATTTCCCCGGAACACTCGTTATGATGGGCCGAGCATCTCACCAATAGGACCGCATAGTTTGATTGACCCAGTGTAGAACGGGCATTTTTCACAAGTCGACTTTTGTTCTACTGGTAGACGCTTAGGAGCCTCTTTTCCTTCACCAGATGCTGACATTTCACCGGACCATTGTATTAGGGAATCTAAATCACGTTTTGCTAATTCGAATTCTTCATTTCGCATTCTAATCATCCTGCCTGAGGCAGATACTTGGATTGCAGGTGGCAAAATCTTTCTCCGTTTTTCTGCTGGCTTTACCGACTCTCCCAATTCTAAAGCAATACTGTAAAGTGTCAGCTGCAATCTGTGTTCTTGAAGAATTTCTTCTTCTGCTTCTGAGGTAGGATGTGGAGATCTATCGTCTAACGAGATTTGTAAATCATTTCCTTCGAGAGGATTTGAAGGATTAAACCCATACAAACATTGCTTGGTTTTTGCATCCACAACTTGAAGCCAGCCTTGGCCATCTTCATCCTTTAGCGCTAATACTAGATCTGCTCTGCCATTAAATGTGGATTTTATCATTTCAACTTCTGATGTAACAAACTCCCCTTGGGGGCTCCACAATGTTCTTTGTAGATCTTTTGGTTTGTGTTCAAACGATAGGTAAAACGGCAACTCTGTCCTCAATCCTTCCACCATAAATCCATCATATTTTTCGCCGGCGACCAATTTTCCTAACGTACCGTTTCTTGCTAATTTCCCCAGATGTAATAGTCGTAATTTTGTCCGCTCAAGAACATCTTTCTCGGAAATGGTGGATTGGGCCATTACTTCTTCAATCGTCTTGGAATCTGTCAAATTGTCACTCTGTGGTTCTGTCCATTTGGAATCAAGGTCTGTAATTGTAGAACCAGGATTGGCTAAGCCGATCTCAAGTAGTCTATGGAATAGTGAACCGAATTCTGCCGCACTAGGCCATCTTGCTTGTTCGAATTCATCTGCGATTAAATCAAATCGCTCTGCATTCCAATTCATTTTATTTGTCAACCAATGACGCCTTCTACAAGACCAAGCATCGTCCAATCCATGTGATGTCATCGGAACAGAACAAGAGATTTTTCGCAACTTCCTCGATTGGACAGTATCGACTGGATTTTTTGCCAATTCCAGCCTTTCCTTCCACGAATCTACAAGGGAAACGTTCTGATTTTGCTCAAAACAATCAGGGTGATGGAAGATTGAAATTCCCTCAACGCAGTCCTCTCCAAAGTTGGATTGCCGAATTAACTCACCAGGATTCAATACAATTGTATTCCCTTCTTGCTGAAGTCCTTCCTGTGACCAAGCACATCCCTCATTTCCAGCCTGGATGCTGGCATATGCTAGTCCGTCAAGGAACATATGACCCATGTTTTGACGTCCTTTTCCTCGTTTGAAACTGATTCTTTCGTTTTCATCAACTACAGCACCGTCACTGGGAGTACCTGCGATTATCAAACGGTCTCTGGCTCTGGTTAGAGCGACATAGAATTGTCTTCTTCGCTCCGCTCTCTGTTGACCGTCGTCAAATAGATGAGCTAATGTCCAAAGGCCACTCTTGGGCTTACTTATTCCACGCCAAGGATGTATCCTACCTGCAATGATGTCTGGGGTTACAAGTACGTTATCGGATGATGAGAAAGATGAATCTCTTGTTCCAGTTGCAAATATGTCATAGGCCACTACTACTGGCGCTTCGAGACCCTTAGAACCATGTATGGTCATTATTTGAACAGCGCCTCCAGTTCCTGAGGAACTACTTTTTGGACCATCTTTTTCCAAGTTAGTTAATTCCCTTAGCCGATTGAAAACCAATGCTGCATCCCCGCCACAGCCTTCTGAGATTCTATCATACATTGAAATCCAATTTTCTATATCCTGTCTATCGCCCTCTCTTGGGAATGCATACAGCAAGTCTGAGTAATCTATTACGGCGTCAATCGCTTCCCTAACCTTGCCATTTTCGACAAAATAATTCAACCTCTTGAAAAGGGATTTTACTTCCTCTGTTGGTCCTTTTTTTGCAAGATTGCTGAGATGGTTGCCTTCACTGGTTTGGAAGTAGGATATGACCTCTGAATCATTCATTCCAACGATTGCTGAACGAGTCACTGCTAGTGCAGCAGTCTTGTTATGCGGCGAAGTCAGCAACCAAAGAAGAGACATCAGGGTTTGAATTGCAGGCTTAAACATCAGCATACCCTGCTTTCCTGCAATTGCCGGAACGCCGTGTTCATCTAGAGCTTTAATCAAAAGTGGAACCCTTGCATGGGATGCCACTAAAATCATGATATCCTCTGGCCTGTAGAATTTATCCTCACTTACATCAATCCAAGATTTGTCGCTTGAATTGTATATTCGGGCCGCTTTACCACCAACAAGAGCTGCAATTCTTTTCGCAAGTAGGTTAGCAGTGAGTTCTCTATCGTCGGAACCATCAAACTGGAATGGATCAATACCAGTACCCATATCAAGCGGCCTTAGACCAACTCCGGTTCTTGCGGGAAGAACCCACTCCAATTTTGCAAGCCGATTAGAATTACGTGCCGGATTCAAATCCTGAGATTCGGCATGCCAGGGGCCGGGTAGTAAGTGATGTCTTTGAGAGAATGAATCTTGGAAAATTACATTCATTGTATTCATCAATTTAGGCAACGTTCTGTGATTAGTAGACATCTCAATATGACCTTCTCTGCGTCGAATTAATGATTCGTGTGCCACGTTTTCTCCATCATCGCCCTCCAAAAATGGTATCCATTCTCTTCTACCTTTAGATTTATTTTTGATTTGATTTCCTTTCTTGAATGACATCGGATTTACAACTCTAGGGTCTTTTGCGAAGTCAGGCCTCCTTAACGAATCTGTACGATTCTCCATTACTGACTCTTCTCTGTTCATTTCCCTTATTGCTGAAACAGCCCTTCTCATGACCGTTACTTCCGCTTGCCTAAAGCGATAAATTGACTGCTTCATGTCGCCAACAATACAGATTGTTGGATCCCATTCAGAGGCTGGGGGAGTCGGTTCCCCCTCGTCTAGTCTTCTCCTTCCCCAAAGCCTTGCTAAAAGTCTGAAATGTTGGGGGTTAGTATCTTGGTATTCATCTATAATAAAGGCTCGATATTGTCTTCTCAAATCCCTTAGGATTCCTATTCTTCGCATCAAATCTTGGTGTACTTCATCGTTGCCTTGACTTGCGTTTATTGCACGGAATAAGTGACCGTCTTGCCAAGGTCTTTCACCCATAGAATCCAAAGCATCAACTACAGATTTTGGATACCATTCCCTGCATACAGACGGACAGCGTGTTAGGAGTAAGTCCTCAGCCAATCGATGCATGTCATCGTGATCTCTAACGCCCTCTTGAGATTTCAATCGAGACAATATCTCACCTACCCCTGAGTTGACTATGAATAAATCACGAACGACTTGTAGTTCTAATTCAGTCGTCAGTCTCATTTCTTGGGAAGGTGGAGTTTGTGGTAACTCAATACCCAACCGAGGAGGGTATGCAGTTTGGCCAGGCACTGGTTCTGGATCAGCAATCTGAGGATTCAGCAAGTGAGAGGATTGGCCAAGAACCCTAATCAGTAATCCTAGTGGAGTATGGAGCATTTCTCTTATCGAATTCGCATAGGATTCAGCATTTTCTGTTATCATATTTTTAACTGAATTCTGAAGCGTACAGTTTCCTTTTGTCATAATACCAGCTGGCCATCCATTACCTTTTGGCGGTCTTGCCCTGTAGAGTGACTTACAGTTGATGTCTTTTAGGTTTGAAGCTGTTGTAACGGCATGGGAAACAAGCCAAATCCACTGCAATTTCTCAATTTGCTCTTCGGGTTCTAGAGTGCTCAAGAACTGAAC
>MDSZ01126522.1_pt1 | contig 12130 bp, 6 predicted proteins | sample 811201 | NCBI WGS metagenome assembly MDSZ01 (sample SAMN05326647, study PRJNA326480) | marine metagenome | isolation source: seawater | place: Indian Ocean: North | collected 2010
AAAATAATCCACCTTGACATACATTTTTAAATGAATCTGGACCAATTTGAAATGCATCACTTAATTCATCATAATTTAAATATCCTGGAGATGTTTCAAAAGTACAACCAAAATTACATCTGTCTGCCCATTCTCCATTGCAATAATCATAGAAAGCTTGATCTGGATAATTACTAAAGGTTGTATAATAAAGAGGTCCGTATAAATGAGTAACAAATGGTATGGATTCATAATCATTTTCAAGTAAAACATTTGGTAAATTATTATTTAATAGATTTATGTCACCATTAGTAGTATACCAACCATCTGGAATATCATCTTCACTTTGAGCAGGCCAATTTAATTCTCTAGATACATAACTTAATCCATAATAATAATCACATTTCTGATTCATACCATATCTATAAAGCCATTCATAAATTCCATTATCTAAATGTTCAAACCATTCATAAGACGGACATACTACATAAGATGGACATGTGGGTAAATTTGGAATCCATCCGCTTCCACCCACTGGTTCATATCTAAATGCGTATGGTAAAAAGTAATCACCAGCTTCTATAGATAATTGTTTATTAGGTATACAATTACCTGCAGGGTCTTCTTTAAATTGATTATCAGTACTACAACCACAATCAAAATTTTGTGGACCTTGGTACTTGTATACATTTAATAATTCTTCATCACCGTCAGTCCAAAAATAATTTTGATTTATTAAATTATCACCAGATAGATTATTATTATTATTTCCAGGTTCATAAGTACAACCTAATAATTGTGGGTCTTCTTCTCGTGTTATTTTATTTCCAATATTTATTAAATTCTGATGCCCACCTTCAGCTGAAGGCCAGAAATATTTACTTATCAATGATTGACTAGCATTTCCCACTTCAGTAATTTTTAATTGTTCCGCAGTTTCTTTTGATATACCACCCGATACATAACCCAATTCATTTTTTATATCTTGATTATTATATTTGTAATAGTGATCATTTTCAAATTCTTGAATAAATCCTGCTGCATAATCAGCTGCTTCACTTTCATCTATTTTAAATAAACCCCATTCTTGTAGGCTTTCAAATACATCTAAAATATTTCCACCAGATGTAGAATATAATGAATTTTGTTTCTTTAAATAATCTTCATATGGTTGTATATATTGTGGAAATAAACCCACATCATGTCCTTCAGTAACTTCACCTGAAGTTGTATAATCATAAACTTCACCTGATGAATTATCATAAAAATAATATCCCCATGTCCATAGAGGTCTTTGATTATTTGCATAAGCGTCAGTCATTGTAACATTTTGCTCATCGGGAAGTCCTTGACCAATTATAGCTGTTATAGGCCAATGATATTCACCATTGTTTATGTGAAGAGCTGTTTCGATATTATCCTGTCTATAATTACTAAACTCTCTATATACCTGCCAAGCTGATGGGTTCAAATTTGAATAAATCCAATTAGTTCCCACCATCACCGTCGGACTATTACCAAACACATCTTTACTTTGTTGCCATGGAATATAAGTTTCATTACATCCTTCAAGAAAATTATTTCCCAATTCTTGTATATCCAAACCTTCACATGTACTATTTGCTTCGGACATATTTATATGATCACCCCATGAATTGGGTGCTTGACAACCATATTGTTCATCAGTAAGATAATAATCATTTGCTAATCTATATTGACTATACCACCCAAAAAATTGTCCATTGTTTTGTACATGAAAACATGGAGCACTAGTACTATTTGGATTTGGATTATATTCTTCAGTACGAACACAATTTGTTCCGGGTGGACAATTTCCACATATGTCTAATCCAAATGGATTGGTGTATTGATTATATAATTCTGTTGTGTTACATTCTACATCATCATCACCATATACAGTTGTATATCCACCAGGTATCATTTGTGAATTTGTATCAGGTGAATATCCTGTTAAGTCGTTACTAGCGTTACATACTAAAAATCTTGTGTAATATAATGGAGGTAATTGATCACATTTTTGATTATTATTATCCATTTGTTCTTGTGTACATGGGCAACCTAAACCTCCCAAAGCTTGAGATACATTTGGATCCCAAATGGATGAATAGGGATAACCATATGGTGGAGTTTCACCATCATAACTTTGACATGCGTATGGTCCTCCGTTTTGAATATTATTAGTAAATTGCCAAGAAGATTGATTACTTGATGGCCAAGGATCACCCCAAGGTTCAGTATAATTATTTACTTGATTTGAAGCTCTACCAAAAACTACATAATCTTCAAATATTTCAGGCCATAACCTTAATGGACTATCAAAACCCCACATACATAAACCAGGCTTAAATAGTAAGTCATCTGGATTAGAATATTCAAATAGTTGCATTTCAAATGTAGATTCGTCATAATGATAATCCATGCCATAGTGATTGCATATAGATTTAAATTGTGCTATTTGAGCACTTCTGTGGTCTGGAACCCATAGTGGTGAACGTTTTCCACCCCATAAAGGTTCATAACAAAAATTACTATATGTGTAACTGAATCCGGCTCCTTCATAATCATCTAAAACATCATAACCAGCTAGTAGTGAATTTTCGTTTCCATATTCGTCAACAAAAATATTATACATTTGATCATCCCAAAATAAATTCAAAACATTGTTAAATCCATAGTAATTATATTCTGGTGGAGCTGGTACTTCTTCCGTTGAATATTCATTTTGATTAGGTAATACTATGGGTTCAGAGTGATCTATTTCAGGATTAAATCCAGTACAAGGTTGTAATTCATTTGTTTGAGGATTCCTACCACAATGAGTAGTTATATCAGTATTATCATATTCAGTATAACAGAAATTTTTATAATCAGTTTGGTCACCTAAACCATCTCCATCTAAATCATAATAAAAACGAACTGGTGGTCCTTGAAAACAACCACAACCTTCATCATTTAAATTTGGCTGACTAGATACAGTACTAGCATTTTCAGGTAATAATGGTTTAATTGTAATGTCACGTAAGTGTACCTGAGCAAATTGTATTTTTTCTATTTTATCAGGTAAGGGGTGTTGTCCTTGCCATGGATCATAAGTATCATTCCAACTCCCTCTATAAGTTTCAATTGATTGTAAATAATCCCAACCAAATATTTCATTACATTGATCAGCATTGTAAACACGACCATCATAATAGCCTCCATCATAACAGTCGTTAAACAAAGTTAATTCATAAGCAGCTGTACCACCATCGTGACTAGTTTCACCATAATAACCTTCAAAATCAGAATAAAAAGATGGATCACCTGTTATGTTATCATTCCATGTTCCACAACCATGCATTTCATAATTTCTTTCTGCCCAATAATGTATTAGTCCTGACTGCTCATTACTATAATTATCATATGGTGGATACATTTCATATTGAAAAGATTCAGCACCAGTTGCATTTGTATGTGATACATGAGGTGCAGGACCATTATCTTTACCGGCATAAATATGATTGTTAAATCTGATACACATTCTACTTTGCATTGCACGATTAGGTCCCACATCATGTTCGTTTTTATGATAATTTCTAAAAGCACCACTATGACCTATTGTATAGTAAAAAGATGGCCAATTCATATATCCCACATTTGGTTCACCACATTCATTGGGTAATTCATTACAATAATAATCTCTAAAATTATGACTGTTCCATGTAGTTAAATTTCGTGGATCACTGGTACGAGTATCACCCCATAATCCATGAAAAAGATAGTTTCGTGTAGTTTCTGTGGTTATGTTTTGATGAGTTCCACCAATATGATAATCGGATAGAGATTCAGGTGATTTTAAAGAAGGAAGTGAATGATAACTTTCAACTTCACCTGTATATGCATTAATCCATTGTTGATCCCAACCATAATATTCATTACCATAATCCCATGGAAATCTATCTACTGAATAAATATTTCTCCTAAATCCCCATTCACTATTGGGTATAGATATATCCGTGTTTCCTTTTTCACCACCTTCTTCACAACCATGATTTATATAATCTATAGGTTGACCATAAGCATCTTGATATTTTATTTTAAATTCATCAGCCAATAAAACATGACGAATGGATGAAGCCCAGGGTAAACTATAGTTGGGTATACCTTCAATATTAACATTATTTCTACCTTGTTGTTGATCTCCTAATGTCACATCAAACTGATATTCGTTGATATCATCTATTTCCCACCATTGTGAGTATAAATGTTCATTATTAAAACAAGTGTGATTATTTGGAAATAAATCCCAAAAAATTCCGGAATTATAACCGGCCGATGACATATTTCCTGATTTATTACAAAAAATACTTTGAAATTGTTGTGGGTGGGAATCAAAACTAGGATAATGTTCTCCATTAGAATTGATAAATCCTCTGTCTAATGTTATAGCTCTCATTATATTTTGAGGACTACATAAAGCCTTTGTATTAAGATTTACATGTGAAAAATAAGGTGCATTAGGAGGAATTGGTTTACCATGTATCCAATCATTACTTTCATGTGAAAATAAAAATTCTTTTTCTAAATAAGTTGATATAGCTGTTTGATTATTTGAAGGAGTTACAGTATGAGGTTCCGTTGAAAGAAGTACTCTAATTGTAGCTTTACATTCTACAAATTCACTATTTAATGGATCTGTGTCTACACATACACCACATTCATCTATATATGATGTTGGAGAACCATTATTACAACCAGTATCTCTTGATTCTGATAATGTAACAGGGTTAATTATTTCGTCATATGACACTTCCGCGATGTTTAATACATTTTCCTTTTTATAATTTATATTTGTCTGTAAATATCTTTTTACATCAACATCTTTGTGGTTAAATTCAAAATCTTTTTCTAATTCTTTTGCCAATACTATTTTTATATTACCGATATAAAATTTAGTAAGTTTATCTTCATTATCAAAATGAAACCATTTTGTTGAATTGTTGAAGTTAACACTTTTTAAATTGTCATTCCAATCGATATATACTTTTAATCCTTTTTTATTATTTGAATATTGCCTAGCCTTTTCTAAATTAAAAGTATTTTTAGGATGAACTTGTGTACCTGTATTTGAAACATTTATTTCTTCTAAAGTATTAATAGTTATTTGATGTTCAACTTCACCTGATGGTATTGAAAGTTTTGGATTACCGGATAAATCTAAATTTTTGACACCGATTGAATTATTATTTATATCATAGTTACCCAATAAATTAATAAAGTCTGAAAATTCTTTATCATTCATTATAACTGGCCAGTCACCTAAATTACCATCACCATAAAGACCACCCCTATCATTAGTACAACCATTTTTAATTCCACCAATTATAGATAAATAATCTTCAGTTTCGGAATGTTTTAAACATAATGTTTTTAGTGATAAACCATTGTTACTATCAACATACCAAACTTGATGACCAATATCAAGAATATCAATATCACTTGGGAAGTTATTTGGTCCATGTAAACTATAATTTTCAATCTGTGTGTTTTTATAATGAACTAGGGCGTTTAGGTGTCTATGATTATAACATTGTAATCCTTCACCATTATCAGCGTCTACATATAGATAACCATCTGGACAATCTTGACATAAATCATCTCCAGAACATTTTGGTTTTTCAAAAATATCTTCCAAATAGAAATAGTCTTCACTTACTATTTTATTATGTTTATCTACAATTGACATGTATGTAACCCCTATGTGCCACTTGTTGGATTGAAACCACGTGCTCTCAATAAATCACTTTTTGATATTATTTCAACCTTACATTTAGAACCAAAACCTGATTTATGTATAAATGAATTGTCTTCCGGATTTACATTTCCTTTCCAAAAATCTTCGTATTGGTTACCATCAATATCTCCATCTTCACCAGTTATTGTTGTATCATATGAAGCATTTTCTTTTATTAGAGGATTGTATGTAGCTACAACAAAATACCATTCATTAAAATTTATTGGAACTCTAGTATAACCAAACTTAAAAGGGTTTGTTTTATTTTCATCATCAAAAACATCCACTGCATAATCATCATCAGTTGTTTTTGGTAAATATGTACTACCAATCCTTGAATCTCTAAATACACCACCATTTGTTTTTTCCATAACAACAAGTCTAACAAACCTTTCATAAGAATTATCTATAAAAAATCCATTATCTTCAAAAGTTGTACCATCATCAAATGTAAAGGATGGAGAAAAATCATCTTTTTTTACAACAAAAGTTTCTAACCTATACCCAAATGGATCTATTTTTCTAACAGGGTTTCCAAAGTTAAATAATGTTCCACCATTAACTCTGTCTCTAAATCTAACCCATTGTGTAATTGTAAATCCTCGTGTCAGATATTTTGGTAATTTTTGCATGTATAACTCCTATTAATATTATTATCCACCAGTATCTTCACATTCTGGAAAACAATCATCAACTTCTTCTTCTTCTTCAAAATCTAAATTTTCATTTTCATCACCGGCTATAATGCTACCATCACCAGGTGAATCTTGATTTTGATAACCTTCGGACTGATTTTCATAATCTTCTAATTCAGTATCTTGTGGTGGTGTCGGGTAATCAATATCTAATAAATATAAATTTAACAAATTTCTTAAATATTCTATACTTTTATTTTCATTATTTCCATTTTGACCACCACCAACTATAGTTGGATCTATTGTTCGTGTTATAAAGGCTTCAGAATCATCTATCCCATTGTCTTGCATATAAGATATATCATTAGTTTGTAAATATGATAATTCATCTTCAGACCAATAAAAATAACCTTCTTCGTAACTTCCTTGAAATGATGGTATGGGTCCTAATAATTCTAATATTTCACTAAACAATAAATCTATTCTTTGCTGTCTAGTTAAACCCTGTGGTAATAATTCATAAACATCGTTATCTAATATTTGGTCTGCTAAATCTAAATTTATATTAGTTTTTGATTCTTGAAAATTTGTAAATTGGCTAACATTTGGTGGTGGTGTTAATTCATCTGCATATGCGTTATAATCAGATACAGAATCCATTTGTTGTAAATTATTTAATAATGTGTCATCAGATCCAGGATTTTGAGAATCTTGAATTGTTTGTATTATACCTCTATCTTCTTCATCTCTTATATAATCGGACCCATGTAATACAAGTTTTTCAGATGATGATAATCGTTGTACTTCTTTACCATCTATTATTGTTTTTTGATATTGATTAACACCACTACCACTCATCTCTAAATTAGGATGAGTTTGTAATGTTTTTCTAGCTAATAAACTTGCTATTTGATCTTTAGATAAAGGCATTATCTTACCACCTTAAATTGAAAATCATCATCATCATATATTATCTTTTGACCATCTTCGTAATCAACCTTCAATAAAATTTTATATATTCTATTTGGATAAAATCCATTTAAGTCTTGATTGAAATACATTCCTGATGAATCTCCACTTATTTTACTATAATCTCCAAATGGAACAACAGTTTCGTTTGTAGCCAAATCAACTATAGAATAACTACCTGTTGTAAAATAAGAACCTGTAAATTCTTGTACCGACGTAGAAAATGATTTTTGTATATATCTTGGTCTACCACCCACTTTAAACTTGACAGTTTCAGTTTCTCTATATTCTGGTCTTATACCTTTAACATAAATGTAATTATCTACTTCACCACTCATTGATAATTCATTATGACTTCCTGTTATACTACCGGTAGCTGGTATGTGATCATCATATCTAACTTCTAATTTAGGACAATATATAGTATGAGTATTCCTTGAAAAAAATTTTAAATTAAATCTATCAACATCATTGTTTTCTAAACCTAAATTTGCAGTGTCACTTCCTGATATCTTCAGTATAAATCCATTGTTCGGTATACCATATGGATATCCTGATGGTGTATTACTATATGTAGAACCACTTATCCATTTAGTAACTATGTTAGTAACATCCATACTAATATCAGGTGATTCATATGAAAATGATTGAGTAGCATAAAATGGACTGACATATCTACTCGCATGTGTTATTTTCGAATAAGACAGACTTCCTGTATACCACACCCCACCACCATCTGAACCTGTACCATTATTACTTCCTGATGATAATACTCTAGCTCCGGATGTAGCATTACTCAAAAAAGGAGTTGTTGACAATGACCAAGCTGTAGATGTTACTGCTTGATTTCTATAATCCCAAGTTACCCCATCTTGTTTTACTGGGTCATCTTGCCATTTTCCAGTACCTTCTTCCCAAGAAGCACTTAATGGAGCAGCTGTTAGTGTATATTCTTTTGATAATTCACTAGCTTCTGTATTCCATAATTTCAAATAGAATTTAGGATTTGTTATATCACCACTTGCCATTGACTTTGAAACATCAGATATATCAAATTGAATTAGAGCTCTTGATACTCCTTGTACTGCACTTTCAGTAGCGGTACTATTAAAATCTTTTCTTAATTCTAATATTTCATCACCACCATAATTTACTGATGATGATAATTCGTATATCCAAGAATCTTTAGTTGGAAAAATAAATTTATGCATTATTCTACTATCCCCTTTACATTATCTTTTGGATTTTTTAACTCAAAAATCCCAGGTGTAGATTGTATATGTGGTGGTAATATAACACCAACACCTTTATTAGCTACACCATTTGAAGTTTCGTCATAAAATTGATTGAATCTATAACCGAACCCATAGTCATTTATATTTTCACCAGCTACACCATTTGATGGAACTCCACCAGATGCATGTAAATCATTACTTAAATTTAGTGAGTTTCCACTTTGAGTTAAAAATGTATCTTTAACATATTTAACACCATCAATTGAATATAATAAATTTTCCAAAGCGTTTGTGTATATTATCTGATTGAACTTCATATTATCAGGTTTAAAATACTCTATTATTTCATTTATACAATTAAATTTTACTTCATTTTTATTGTAACCATCTTCTGCTATAATATGAAAATAAACACCAAAATTAATAACAACACCATCTTCTATAATAATATCATCCGATATAAGTTTATAGAAATTTAAATAATTTGCAAGATTAGATTTAATTATGTCTGGTGTTTTTACCAAATTTTTATCGTCATCATGTGATAAAACATAGATAGATATTCCAGGAAGATAACTTGCACCACTTGTATCTAATTGTAAAGAATGAGAATGTGGTGCACCATTATAATCTTCTTCCATGATAGTATTACCTTCAATACCATGATAGTGACCATTTACAGTATTTGTAACACCATCACCACTTCCATCTACTTCATATGTATGATAATGATCTAATACAAGTGATGTTAATCCAGTAACAGCCGTACCATAAGTTCCAGCTGATATGATAGGTGCACTTCTTCTATTAACAAATACATTAGATATATTACCATACTTGGGTGGCATTGACATTGTAAGAGCTTCATAGTCTTGTTTAGTCACCGCCCGTTTTTGAGAAATAAAATTAAATTTAGCTCTTTCTTTTATTTCTTCTATACTTTCATTATCAGTAGCACCTCTAGCTGGTTGTTCATTTGTTACTGTTAATGAATTTTCATGTACAGATGAAACAGAATTTGAAAGTGTTTTAGATACAACATTAGTTAAATCACCAGATGGTACATTACTATCCAAACCACCACCAACTTTATATCTTATATTTAATGTCGTATTAGCAGGTGCTTCACCAAGAGAACTAAAATTACTACTATCACCAACGACATCTGATGTTGGTAATGTACTATCTATTAAATTATTCAGTTGTTGATTATCATCGTATATTTGCCTTAATATACTAATATCAGAATTTTGTCTAACCAAACCATTTCCAAATATTAATTTAGTTATATTATTTTCATCTACATTTTTTACAAATCTTTTATTTGTTTCTATGGGTTCATCTATAGTATAAGGGACTGGTATATTCAAAACATTGCCATCGTAATCTAAAAATGCATTAGAACTTCTACCAGAATCATTATAATAATGTTTATCATTTAAAACTTTATCTTGCACTAAATATTCAACTTCATACCATCTATTATTATTAGAATCAAAAACACTTTCTATACTTATAACATTTGTATCAGGTAATTCTATTTCTAAAAATTGTTCAGAACTATCAATAGTGACATCTATTTCTTTTGTAGTCGATGACATGACAAATGCTTCTTTTGTTAAAGTAAAGGTTTCAGCAAAACCTGTTGTTGAATTTGTAGTTTCAATTTCAGGTTCAAATGAACCAGTTAAGTTAAAATCTATAACATCCAGTGTTTCAAAAAATATATTAGGATTTTGTGTAGATCTTATTTGCATACCTTCATTTATAACCATAGCATCACCGAAGTCGGCAGTTCTTTCTAAATCAGTTCCTGTGAATCCTACAGTTTGTGTTAATTTTACTTTGGCTATAGATGGATATGCAGCTCTAACTTTATAACCTAATGTGTTTGCAATATTTATAACATTTCTTCTTTCTGTAGCTGTTGGTAACATAATTTCTTTAAAATTTTGGTCAACATAAAATGATAACACATCACCGACATATGCTGTCATTTCCATCATCATCATACCAGGTGATGTTTCATTAAAGTCATTGTAAGTATCTGGAAAATAAGTTTTACTATAATTAATTAAATCATCTTTTATAGAATCAAAATCTTTATTTAAATAATTTATATTGTTATTATTGTTTTTCTTTTTATCAGAGTATGTTGGCAATTTTATTCTCCTATTCTATTTCCAAATCTATCGAATCTAATATATTTGGTGAACTTTTTAAATAGAACATAACTTTTATCATAAGTTTGTTACGTTCATCAAAGTTTCCTGGTTCTGACATTTTCACATCAATATCTCTAATACCAACAAATGGTAAAAAATCAGATATTGTTTTACTTATTTTTTCAGATGCATCCATTACCAATTCACCAGTATCATTTTCAAATAATAATTTATCTAAATCCAAACCCATTTCAGGTTGAAAAAGTCGTTCTCCTTTTTTTGTATTTAATAATAATCTTAAATTTTGTTTTATGGCATTAGTAGATAAAGAAGTAGATTGAAAATAACCCTCTCTACCACTAGACAATTTTAATGGTAATTCTAACCCAACAAATTTTCTATTATCATCATCTATTAAATCAGGTTTATTATTTAAAATAATAGCCATTTTTATTTTCCTTTAATTTCACTTTTAAATAGTTTAACTAAACTTTTTCTCGATTGACCTTTGGGTGATGCTCCTGATGAGTTTTCATCAACATTTCCAGTACCTTTTACTTTTAAAGATCCACCTTGACCAAAGTTTTTATCCAAATTTAAAGCAGGAATCATCACACCTTTTTTACCTTGCTGTACATTACCGATAGCAGGACCTGTAGAAGCTCCCGGTCCAAACCCATTAGCTATAGGTATACCAGGAGGTACTTGTGTCGTTACAGATGGTAAAACATCAGCATCCAATACAGATGTTGTTTTTATAGTTTCAACATCAAGTGTAGATTCCAATTTAACAATCCTAAATTCTTGTTTTTCTAAAAAATCAAATATAGCTTTTGCCACATCTACAGCTAGTTGTGGTACATTACCTGATTGTTTAGGATTATCTAACGACTTTAAAAAAGCTTTTTCTAAATCTTTGGTTAATCCCATTATACCGGCCTTTTAGACTTTGCAGTTTTTTCCATACTCTTTAATAAGCCACTGTAATCTTTAACCAAGTTATCTTTTACTGTATCACTAACTTGTGATGGGTTAACTCCCATTGAAGCCACCATTTGATCTCCATTAGGTTTACTATTCATCATGTCACCATATTGTGATGACAATACTTCATTAGCTCTACCAGAATCGTAAGTTCCTCCACCCATAGTTTTCCATTCATCAGATTCTGCAGTTTCATTTAACACATCATTTAATATAGAATTTTTTGTAAATTCTTTTTTTTCAATTACCTTCTTTTTAGGTTTTGATTGAGAAACTTGTTGTGCTGGTTGTTTCAATTCAGTTATTACTTCATTGATTGCCATAGCTACTTCTTCTCTAACTATTTTTCTTATTACTGTTCTTATGTTT
>MDSZ01272543.1_pt1 | contig 12130 bp, 10 predicted proteins | sample 811201 | NCBI WGS metagenome assembly MDSZ01 (sample SAMN05326647, study PRJNA326480) | marine metagenome | isolation source: seawater | place: Indian Ocean: North | collected 2010
TCTTCTTCAGTTTCTTCTTCAGTTTCTTCTTCAGTTTCTTCTTCAGTTTCTTCGTCTTCGTCACCGGGTGCCTCAGAAATTATTTCTGTCAAAGACCTTTTGTAGAAAAGTTCGTCATCAAATAAACTCATGTCTTCACCTATTTCTGCAATGTTTTTATAGAAGATTCGATCCTCTTGAATCTTTTTTCAATTGTCTCCCAATCAAGCTCTCTCATCATTCTTACTATGTAAGATTTTCTATCGCTGAGATAGTCTCTATAATAAGCACCCTCGGCAACATCCAATGATATTACAGGAAGAAAGCCTACAGGTACATTTAGAGATTCAGTATCAATAACCATATTCATGTACCTTTTAAGAAAAACTGAGTACCCAGTCACTGCGTACCCATCTCTAGAAGACATTCCACACGCAATAAAGTCTTTTTGCCACGCGTCGAAGCCGCCGAAGTCTCTTTCAAGCCTAAGAAAAGAAAGTGTATCCATTGTGATTTCGCTTCTTAAGTCTGAAATGTTCTCTAAATGAAGCCCTCTTAAGAACGCTGCGTTCATACAGTGAACTTCATCTATTTTCAAACCTCTGAATTTACTCTTTTTATCATTCGCTGCTTCTCTGTCTACAGTGTCTAGTTGAGCACTGACTTCGTTCAAGGCATCGACAAATTCTTCTAATTCTTTTTGTCGGGCCGCTTTTACTTTTTCAGAGAGACCTTCTGTCTTGAGATCAAATTTCTTTGCTTGAGTCACGTACGACTCTTCTAGAATTCCTTCCAGTGAGTCTCTAATTACCTTCTTTAAGTCTTTTTTAATATCAGACATTTTTACTTGACCTCGTATTCTTTTTCAAATTCTTCACTCGGAACTGCTAAAAGATCATCATCAGATTCTACCGACTCAGTATCTTCAGGTTCGTAAACAGAAACATTGGGATCAATTTCGTACAAAACTTTTTCTGAGCTTAAATCCCTGACTAACTTAGGAGAAGCAGTTTGTTCGTCCGGGGTTATTCTGGGCTCTTCGGGCAACCGCAAAAGAACAACAGTTTCTCCTTCGTCATCTTTAATAACAGAGTCTACAGTGTACTCGTATTGTGAATCTTTATGCCGAACTTTTAAATCCGGTGAAATTACCACATTTCCTTTTTTATCTTGAACATCCAATTCTTTAAGATCACTCATTATTGCAAACCTGCCATTCTGTTCATCCTGTGGATTATTAGCTTCTCTTCTATTGATTTCGCTTTGCTTTCTAACAAAACTTTATCTGAGTTCTTGTAGAATTTTCTATTAAGAAACTCAAAGACAATTTTTCTAATATTTTCTTTGGTCATGCCAAATTTTGATTCATTAGCTTTTTTCAGCATAGAGCCTGCCAATGTGGCGATCATTTTTTCAAGATCGTCAAAATTTTTCTTGGCAAATCTATTGTTTTTGACAAGCTGTTCTTCATGTTCTTCTCTCCACATTTTTATAGCGGTAGAAACTTCAGACTCAACAGCTTTAGATGCGTCATCCAATGCCATACCAACGACATCTTTGAGGTCACTTAATCTATTTGACGCCTTTAGCTCTGACTGAGAAGTAGCCGAAAGTCCTTTGGTCCATGCATCAAGTGCACCTAAGGCGGCATCCTTTGGTGCTTGTGGTTTCTTAGACTTTGCGGCAACTGCTGTTTTTAACTTTTCCTGTGCTTTCTCTTGCTCTTTTTTAGCTTCTTTTTCTGTTGCGGGTGGTATGTTTTCTTCGGAGCCTTTAGGTGAATCTTGTGTTTCTACTTTTTCGCCTAGTTTTGACCCTGGGAATCTAAATGGTGGTTTTTTGAATCCACCTTTTCCGTCCGGTCTCATAGCAAATACATCACCATCATCAAATATTTTTTCAATTTTAACTTCTAGCTCTTTGCCTTTGTTTGTCGTGTATTTATAAACTCCACCGACTTCAGGCTTAGTACCGGACTGGGCTTTTTCTGCAGGGATGCCTGTTACTTCAATGTTTGCACTGTCTAAGGTATCTACCATCCCTTGAGCTAATTCATCTTGTGTTAGAAAGTCATCAGAGCTCTTTTTGGCAGCTTTTGAAATCGTCTCAAATGGAACATCTTCGAAAAGATAGTCAGACAATTTTGTCGCAGCAAATGACTCACCTAGATTAATTTTTCCGGAAACTGCGTCTTGGAAATTTTTGTCTGCGGCGAGAGTGTCTACTAGTTTCTTTGCTGCATCTTTATCGACTGCGCTGTCGACGTAAGACTTAGATATATCTGACCACTTTGATCCCTGTATCCCTTCTTCGGCAGCTTCTTCAGCAGCTGCTTCTAAATCTTTACCTTTAAGCACATCCTCAGCATCATCTTCTAATGCAGCTTTAACTTCTTCAGCTGGTGCCGCTTCTATCTCTTTTGCCCTCTCAGGCTCTTTGTCTTTTATAAGAGCTTTAAGTTGTGCGATTACATCATCGATTTCCTTGTTTGAGCTTCCGCCTTTGTCAGAGCTTTTTTCTCCTGATGATTTAGTGTTATCGTCTTTGCCACCCGTCAGGTCTTTAACAATGTCTCCAATACCTGCCTTTGGAACTTTAGTGTCTTTTATATCAGCACTGTCAAAAATAGAGAGAGGAGAGTCTAAAAGCGCTTGTGATAGCTCAGTCGCTGCCAAAGTTACGTCGAGATCTGGGATTACTTTTAAAATTTTGCTTTTAGAAGACCCCAACTGCTTTCCGATGAAGTCTCCTATTTTTGAAAAGAATCCCTGCTTTGTGTCTAGCGAGTCCTTTATAGCTTTAAGAATGCTCTTTTCAAGTGCTTCTTCTTCTGGGACTCCACCTTGTCCTGTGAGATCTCTAAGTGGTACCTTCTTGTCAGCACCTTTTGCAAGAGGAACTAAATTCGTCTCTATATTTTGAAGAGCGTCGGTGAAGCCCGTTAGAAATTTATTGGCTTTTGATTGGATTGCAATTGCAGCCTTGACGATTCCAGGTACCTTCATCTTGATACCCATGAACTTTGCATCAGAATCTGATCCAAAGTTCACAATTGCAAAGTCACCCTGTGCTTTGTCTAGTGCTTTCTTGAGATCCCTTACCATTGTCACTATTGTGGGTATGTCGTTTAAGTCCAATCCTTTCGACTTAAGCCCTTTCAAATAGTTTTCAATTTTCTCAACCTGTTCTCTTGATGCTGCAAGTGCATCGGACACTTTTTTTGCATCTTCTTCATTGATTTTTTCGACGATTAGAAACTGAAGCGTGCCCTCTGCAATGGAGACATCGGCGGTTTCTAGATAGTGTGCCTTTGTAAATACTTCATTTAGATCTTGGTCTAGAGAAACCTCTAAAATTTTTCTTCTCATCGTGATTCCTGTATGCGCATGATGATTAAGTTAGTAGTGCAACTTATAAATATCTTGAATGCGTCATTTTAAACGCCTTGTTTGAATAGACATCTCTTTCAAAATCTCGATAGAAGATTCATCTCTGTACAGATCTTTATAGATAACCTCTGAGATTCCAGCATTTACGATCGCTTTTGCACACATTCTACATGGAAGCAATGTCACGTACATCTTCTTCTTTTTTGGATTATTGTAGTCCATCTTAAGAAGCGCATTAATCTCTGCATGTAACATACCTGATTCGCCGGGGGTAACTGATTCTACTTCGTTTGGCCCTCCTGCATAATTTCCATTATATCCTACAGCGAGAACTTGGGTGTTGTCCTCTGTGACAACTATTGCGCCTACCTTATAACGTGGATCATAAGACCTTTCTGATAAAGTTTCAGCTGTTTTCATCCAAACTTCGTCCCAACTAGGTCTCATGTTACTCCTTTGTTGTTGAAGATCTTTTCTTTCTGGTGATCTTTGGCTTATCAAAGATATCTTCAACATGCTTGTTTTTTGGCAATTGAAAACCTGCTGCTTTCTTGTGACCTCCTCCTCCGAACTTCTTTGCTATTTCTGAAACGTCTACAGTGTCATGAAAAGCTCGAAGACTAACTTTGGTTTCCTTGGCATCGTGATCCCAATACCATATCATGGCAAAGTCACAATCAGGTGCAAGACGAGTTCCGATCTCAGACATCCAGTGAGAAGCGTTGACAACAAGAACCTCTTTTTCATCAAGTTTTCTAAGCTGTGCTTTTTCACAAACTTTCTTCACGACGGTCTTGGAGTAAGCGAGTATGTAACTACCTCTCTTGACTGCATCATCAAACACAGAGTCGTCTTCAAATTTCTCAAATTCCTCAAACTCAAAGGGCACCATATCAAAAGCAGCGCTGAACTCTTTAGAATATTCAAGTTCCCAAGCCCACAGATCTCTATCTTGGATGTATTTAATAAATTTTGGAGGCTCTTTTCCTGGATGAAAAAATTCCCATGCTAACATTGCTCCTGATTTTGTCATATCGAAATGAGTATTCGATATGTCGTGCAATTCGACCATAGCTGACTTGTGATGGTCAATTACTAACAATTCATTAGACTCATCTATCATCTTTTTTGTGGTCGCGTTATTAAAGGAAAAGTCAAGAATTGCTACGTTTTTTCCTTTGACGTCGGGCGGAGGTGTGCCGTGTTTGCATGCATAGTATTCTGCCCTATTACCTAAAAGTTTCCAAGCAGAGTAAGCAGCACCAAAACCGTCTGTACAATCTGCATGATAAATCACGCAATCTACGCTAGAAGGTTCAAGCATAATTTTCCCCATATTCGTTATTCATAAAGTCTGTGTGTGACCAAGCGCGAGGCTCATATAAGTCTGAACCTCCCACTTCGATTTCACTTCCACTTCCAACTTTTCTCACAGTATAATAAGCGTCATTTCCTGTCATAGGGCACACAGCAGGACATATTTCTATTTTGGTCGCCCAAGGCAATATATCACGTATCTCTTCAAATACTTGGCCGGAAGCAGATAATTGTATTGAAGAAACTATCACTGACTTTCCTTTCTTGAAAAGACGTATCAAAGAATCTGCTACACCGTCAATCATAAAAGCTTCGTCTACAGCAATAACGTCGTAATCAGAAGCTGCCTCTTCGATTTCAGTTCCTGAATTTACGTTTTGTGCGACAAAACTCATACCTGTATGTGTCACTATCTCTCCCTGTGAATACCGATTATCCATGCGTGGCTTAAATGCTATTACACGCTTATTTTGATAAGACGCCCTTTCTATAGAAGACAGCATTCGAGTTGTTTTAGAACCAAACATAGGGCCTGTATAAACTATGAAGTAGGGTTGTCTCATTTTTATCCTTTTTTGCTAGACTAAATATCTTTTTCTTAACGAGCTATCAAATGTGCACTGTTCATTCTCACGTCAAGCTCATAATTCTCGCACAATGAAAAGTATTTATTTCCAAGCTTGTGTACAAGATAATTGACAAAAGTCAGATCAATTCCTGCATTTTTAACAGCGTTAGTGCTTCTAAACACGACGTGACACTTGAGAGTTTCACCTCTTGGCATAAAATGTATTGAAGACATACATGAGTCAGAACTGTAATAGAACCTTCGACTGTCCATTCCTTGCACCACATGATATGGATTTATACCTCTTAGCTCTTTCCTAATTACATTTTCGAAATCCCAAAGAATCTCTTTGTAATAGTCACCTTCAAGTGGATCACTTAATATCTCATCGTCGTGGCTGCCTAATATTTGCCCGGTAAATGACATATCTAAGCGTTCTTCGTTGGTATGATAATTGACAATAAACTCACTTATGTCGGAGCCTACTTCCATTGTATTCTTGTTTTCAATGCGCGAAAGCATTCTGACGACAGACTTTGCTGTCTCGTCCGAAGTTTCACTTAACATAGAAACGTTTGGCAACCCTTTAATTTTAGAAGCTTCGTCAAGAAATATTTCGTACAAAGACCTGAGTGAACTTAATGTTTGTATTTCGTCGCCTCTAGAATAATAGCGCTCTTCCAGAGTTTTCCAACTGGGCAGCAAAACCAACATTCTATTGTTTAGGTTTGTTAACTCTCTAGTGAGAGCTCTTCTCAGCTTTGAAGTGTCTCTATTAAATTGTCTTGCGTAACAAATCATGGAAAGAGTAGACCTGTCTTGGATATTCCACTTGTAATTAGACTCCGCGTGAATTTGGCTGTAAAGAGTCGTTTTTCCGGAAAGGTCCGGTCCTTCTAAGATTATCATATTAATGTCAAACATTTTTACCTCAATCGTATGCGTCGACTTTTTTCATCTTGTAACAGCTCGTCGAGTAGCCCCATGCTTCATCGTGAGAGACATCAGCAACCCATATACTGTATGGCATAATTGCTTCTCTTGGCTGGCCCCAAACTCTTAACCAAACAGACTTATAGTCGTCGTTTATTGCCTTGATTCTGTGAAATACTTTTCCGTTCTTTGTCTTTTTGGCAATGACTTCAGAAGCACAAAGCCACCCTATGCCTCTTTCTCCGGGAGGAACTTCATGAATAGAGCCCATCTTCTTTTTAGATATTCTCTCCATGAGCTCTGGGGGAAACACAAGATCAGCATCAACTCCTGACGTTATCTCCACATAGTTTGATATCTTGTCATGACGTGTCCAATCTGGGATTCCATCATACTTCTCAGTCAACGTATCGACGATGGGGACAATTATCTCTTCGTTCTTTCTCGCTCTTTTCACTTGAGTTTTTGTCAAACCATATCGGCCCTTCTTAAGAAGATCATAATTCTTTTCCTCAGTTATCATCGCAAGTAATTGCCTGTGATTCTTTACTTTTCCCACCTTAATTTCATTGATAGTAGAAAATGCCTCGATTTTACACAGAGAAGTCAATGCAGTCTTATTCAGTTTGGAGTGTTTCCAAACACCTTCATCATCATAAAATAGATCGTCAAGAGATTTGTATGGGCGCATGCGAATGATTTCACTCATAGCAGAGCCGCCGACGCCTTTGACAGAAGAAAGTGGGGGAACAAAAGCCTCAGCTTCATCTGAGTAAGTCCATTCCTCACCTGACAGATTTATATCTGCAGGGGCGAATTGAAATCCGTAGCTTTTGATTTCAGCCATAGCTTTTGCCAAGCCCGATGGGCTATTGTTTTCCGACTGCAAAATTGTCGCCAGCCATTCTTTCTCGTAATGTGTGTGAAGCCATGCAGCGTAATAAGAGTCAATAGCATAGGCAACAGCGTGTGACTTGTTAAAACCATACACAGAAAATGCCTCGATGGTTTCCCACAAAGCTTGGGTTATACTCCTATCGATGCCATGAAGATTGTATGCACCTTCGACAAATTTATTTCTTGCAATTTCTCTTTCTCCGCCTTTGTTACCCATCGTGTCAAGTGACTTCTTAACTAGAGTTTTACGCAGCTTGTCAGATTCGCCAGGCGTAAATCCTGCGAGCTCTACAGCAAGTGTCATAAACTGCTCTTGAAAGACGACAAAGTTAAACGTTGGACCTAGGATTTTTTCAATAACAGGATGATCATACTTGATCTCTGCGACATTTCTTTTGGCTTTTACATATTTCCTATGGACATTAGCTTTAAGAGGACCAGGCCTATAAATAGCAGTCAAAGCGGCCAATTCTGTGATCGTTGTTGGTTGAGCTGCTAGACAAAACTTTCTAGCACCGGGTGCTGTAAACTGAAAAACTCCTGTGAACTTTCCGTCATGATAAACATGTTTCCAAACTTTAGCATCATCTTGTTGATTAAACCTACAGTTTAGTTTCTCATCAAAAAAGCTTTTAATGTCTGCGAAGCTAGGTGCGTTGTTACCCTCTTTTACGAGGATACGCCTAATGCAATTCTCAACGTCTTTTAAAAGCGTTAGCCCTAAGAAGTCAAACTTCAAAAAACCGTTATCCTCCAAATTTCGGAAGTTCATACCCTCTGTCCACGGTGTTTGCAGTTCACCTCGAACACCAATGATTGGCATTGTCTTTGCAAGATCATCAGGTGGAGCAATAATCACGCCGCCGGCGTGTCTTCCAATCGAACGATTTTCCATAAAGAGGGTTTCAACATGTTTGCCAACTTCAGGATACTTTTCCATGAAAGTCTTGTAGCCAGGCGAATATTTCAAACAATCTTCATGTTTAAGAACAAAAACAGACTTTTCTTGATTTTCATCTTTTGCGTGGGGCATGACTTCGTCTTGAAGAGGCCCAGTCATCTTGTTAACCTCATCAAAAGGGACACCGTAGAATTTAGATATGTCCTTAATGAGAGACTTAAGTTTAAGAGTGTTGAAGTTTGACACAGGAATTACAGCGTCGTCGCCGAACAGTTCACGTGATGCGTCAATAAGCGCGTCACGGTCACCTGCGTCGGTATCAATGTCGGGCCAACTTGTTCGGTGTCGGCCGAGAAAACGACTCCAAAGAAGTCCATGAGGAATCGGGTCGATTTGTGTGATACCTAACAAGAAGTTCACAAGCGAACCTGCACCTGAACCTCGCCCTGGACCGAAGAGAGTTTTCTTCTCAGCTAAATGAAAGATCTGATACATTGCTAAGAAGTATGCTTCATATCCAAGAAACTTGATGTCAGACATTTCCTCCTTCATGCGTTCAACGTATTCAGGCTTGTTTGCAAGGCCCTCTCGAATCATTGCCTCTTTGACTAACCCTGCTAGCATTTTAAATGCGGGCTTTTCAGGTGTACCAAACTTAGGAAGCTTAACTGATGTATCTATCCATGTATCCTCGCATTTTTGCCAAGCAATATCATGTGTTCTTTCAATGGCGTCCCGGACGGTCTCTTCATGTCCTTGATAAAAGTCGTACTGATTATAGCCTTCCTTGAATTCATCCCACATCTGTTCTGCGTTCTTTGGGTACAATTTACACTTTAAGTCCTCCTCCTTGGGAAGCATCGACTGGTCAAGTTTTGCGCCCATCCAACCTAACTTTTTATAAAGTTCTCTTGCTTGCCACTTTTCAGGATCAGGAAAATGAGAATCGGCTGTTGCAATGAGTGGTACACCTGTCTTCTTTGAAAGATCAAGAAGGCAACGATTTGTAAGGTGTTGCGCGGGTAAATCATTAAACTGCATTTCTAGAAAGAAATTGTCAGGTCCAACACAGTCAACAAACCGGTCGGTCATGTTTTCAAGTCTAGACATGATAGGGTTTACATTGTTTAGATCATTCATTAAATCCGGATGAAGCTCATCAAATCTTAGACCGCTGAATTGTTTGTATATCAACCCAGAAGCTAGGCCGCCCACACATGCAGTTGAAACGACAAGACCTTCACCGTGCTCTTTAAGCAACTTGTAATCTATTCTAGGAAATCGATAAAAGCCATCCTTGTATGACTTTTTTACAAGTGTGAAGAGGTTACCTAACCCCACACGATTTTTGGCAACTACAACAAGGTGATAGTATCTTTTCCACTCAGGCTTGTTGGCAGCAGACTTTTTAGTCTCCTCTTCGTCCTCAATGATGTGGCCACCTTGTTCGACTTCATCATCTGCTATGATAACAACAGGTGTTTTGGAAAGCTTTTCTTTTTCTTTGGCACTTTTTGCATCTTTTACTTCTTGACGATAAGTGTCATATTGATTGCGCCACTCTTCAAGTGATGGAACAAAATAAAACTCAACACCATAAAGCTGCCTGTAATTTCGTCCTGCTTTTTGCATTTTGACTGCGTGCGCGTGAGCATGCGCAAGACCCGAACCGTTGCCGTGATCTGTCAAAGCCCATGAATCCATTCCTTGTTTTTCTGACAATACAAAATCAATGTGCTCCTTGGGATATCCTAAGCCGTCAAAAGTGCTAAAGGAAGAATGACAATGTAGGCCTGTGAACCTTGTCGGTGTCAAATTATTTAATTGATCTAAAGAGAATTTTGTCATTGATTGCACTCCGTTGTCCATGTGTTCTAATCATAACACATGTGATAGGGATTTACACTTTTGTTAGATAAAATTAAGCCCGGTCTGAGCCGGGCTATCTAGGCATCCGAATTGGATAAGTGTGGCTGGTCATGGACGATGTCGTTTAATCGTCACCACCTTTGAGTCGGCGTTCGTGCCTATCACTATTAAATATTAGAATTGTAGAAATCTGTCAGGTCTACGTTTCTATTTTTTGCTTCGTCTAAATGTGAAAGTGGATTGAAAAGAGTTTCATCATTCATTATTTCAGAAACTGATTTTTCAATGCCTTGTTCAAGTGTTAGGCTGGGAGCCCATCCTGTTGTCTTTCGAAACTTTTCTGATGTCAAACGATGATTTCCCAGGTAGTCAGTTTCGGGATGCCATTTAAGAACTTCTGAAAGATCAGCGTCCAGCACTTCTTGTAGCATGTTCATAATCTTTCCAACGACGTGGGGAGTTTCGGCAGAGACGTTATAATCATTCCCGAGACAGTTCGAGTCTTCGCATCCCCTGACAACTGCTTTGCAATAGTCAGAAACATGCAAGTAATCTTTAATCTTAGTAGGGTCAAGAAACATGTCTATCTTTTTTCTACTTTCTCGAAAAGCAAAGACTGTTTTGGAAATTAAAGAGTTCATGTCACCGACACCGCCGTATGCGAAAAGTGGGCGTATTACAGTCCAGTCATTTGCGTGTGTCGTAACCAACCTTTCGCCGGCGAGCTTTTGGATACCATAAAAAGTTGTAGGATTGAGATCAGAAGTTTCTGTGATATCGCTATCCTGATAATTTGCTGTGTCGTATATCACAGTCGTTCCCATATAACAAACAGGAATATTTGCAAAATTACAGGCTCGAACAATATTGTAAGTTCCTGTCACGTTAGAAAGTGTGGATTCGCTTGAGTTTAGAGCAACAACGTCTGTCCCTACTACAGCAGCATTGTGAACTACAAGATCAACATTTTCGTTTTTCAAATGCCATGCCCATGTTTCAGCGTCGTTTCTATAGACACACACTTCTCCTGTCTTTTTAAGACGGTGGAGATTCGGGTTATCTAGTGTAACGCAAGTATGGCCTCGACTTTCAAACGCAACAGTTAGGTTTCTAGCAATAAAGCCCGATTCACCTGTAATAACTACTCTCATTCTTTATTCGATCTCCTGATCATAGGGTTCTTCGATCAATGTTCCTGTTTGATTACACCTATCTAAGTAGTCTTCAAGCTGCTCAAACGCTGTGCAGACCTTGATACCACTCCTCGCGAGCATTAAATTAAATTTGGCGCCGGGAGGAAGACCTTGGCAGAAATAAACTATAGGAATCTCATGTGCATGAGCGAAACCTGCCTCCCAAATAGTGCCAATGTCTTTGTCACGTGTGTTCACAATCAAGAAGTCAGCAGTTTTAATATGGTGTAGATTTCCTGCAAACACTTCGTCCTGCGTTTCCCGGGGTGCGTCAGGAGGACACACAAAGATCCGGCGAGGTGATGCTAAGTCTATCCAGTCTCGTTCATCACAAATTGCTTCTAATCGAGATAGCTCTTCTGCTTGAGTCGGGTTAAACCACCCTGATGCCAAATAAATCTTACGCGTTGTCACTTCGTACCTCCAAATTCGTTTTCGTAGTTAGTCTTGAGAGTATTAAACTCTTCCATTAGTTCGCGCCACATTGTTGTGAACACCTTTTCACCTTCACCGTGTGTACCATTTAATTCTTCACGTCGACACTGATAAATGGTATCTTGTGGGTGGTGCTCGAACTTATCGTTCTTAGGCTCGGGATAATATAGGTTTGTACCTCGTGAGATCCACTTGTCACCTTCCTGCACACGGAAAGTCTTGATGTAGTGAACATCAGGCGCATCGAAGTTGAAAACCTGCGTCAATTCAGGAATCGCCTTACACGCGGCAATTGCCATTTGTGCTGCAAGGATGTTGTCTGCAGCAGGTTGAATCTGTCTGTCCTGACGTTGTCGAACAAATCCGATAAGATCCTTGAGATTTAACCGCATGTAATAGAATGAAGTCATCGCTTTAGGAAGAATCATTCTAGCATCCATCATCGAGACGGTCTTCGAATCGGTCATATCGGCATACAGTTGCTTAGAATCCTCGACAAGTTGCTTGTAACGTGCAAGGAACTCAGGTGAATTTTCAACAGATTCTGGAATCACAGCATCATCGTCACGAAGATCACGGTCACCTGTGCACTGTGCAGCGAAAGAACCGGCACGGTGTCGAATAATGTGTGTTACCTCCTGGAAGGAAA
>MDSZ01219613.1_pt1 | contig 12128 bp, 5 predicted proteins | sample 811201 | NCBI WGS metagenome assembly MDSZ01 (sample SAMN05326647, study PRJNA326480) | marine metagenome | isolation source: seawater | place: Indian Ocean: North | collected 2010
AAGTGCGACAACCTGAATTTCTCATTCCGTACTGAATGCAACTCGTGCGGCGAACCACGCGGCAACACGCCCGATGCACCCCGTGATCATCGCGGTGGCGGCGGACGAGATCGACGAGGAGGCGACCGACGCTTCGGTGGCGGTGACCGACGTGGTGGAGATCGACGAGGAGGAAACCGACGCTTCGGTGGCGGTGACCGACGGGGCGAAGATCGACGAGGAGGTGACCGAGGACATGACGGAAACGACCGCCGTGGACCGCGCCAGAGCCGTGATTTCAGGAAGGACAACCGCAACGACGGTGACCGACGAGGTCCACGGCAAGACAACGGACGTGGAGGCCAACACCGCATTCGACCAAAGGGCGCCAGGAACCCGTTCCGCAAGGCCCAAGGGAAGGCAGGTGGACACGCACACAACCGTGGACCGAAACCGATCCGCCGACCACGACGTGACGACGATTGAAGGTGGACCACATGGCAGAGGACCTGTACCTCGATGCCTTGGAAGCCCTCAACGAGGGTGAACGCAAAGAGGCCATCAAAATCGCGACCGCGTTGGTCAAGGACGAACCTGATCATGCCGCGGCTTGGGCGTTGCTCTCCGACGCCTACATTCCTGCGGACCGAAAGGTCCGGCTGACCCTTGATGAGACGGCGAAGGCGATTGGCGCAACACGCTTTGCCGTGAAGCTGGATCCTCGCAGAACGGACTTGTGGATTCGAGGGGCCATCCTCATGCGCTCCATTGGATGTTGGGAGGACACCCTCCAATGGTGGCAGGATGCCCGCCATCATATGCCCAAAGAAGCGATGCCGCTCGTGGAACAAGCGACCATATTGGCCGATTTGGGGATGTACGACGAAGCCGCCGAACGCCTTGAACAAATCATCGAGGAGAACCTCGACGTCGGCCCGAGCCAAAACGCCCGCATCATGGCCCTTCTGAACTTGGTACGCAAGGCCGGTGCCAAGGACCGATCGATGCTCTTCCGCCCATGGGAAGCGCACCACGACGGATGGGACATCATCCGACTTCGGATGCGCCGTGGGCCCATTTCAGAGAACACGATTTTCTTGATGACCGCTGGCCCTGCGCTTCTGCTCTTGGTCCTCATGGCGCAGAATCAAACCGAACATGGGTGGTCTGGTTTTTGCTTGGTGTCCATGGCCATCCTCGCCACGACCATCGTCGGTATGCGGCTTGCTCGCCGCTGGCATCAGCAGATCAATCGGCCCGCCTTGAACCTCGTACGGGCCATGGACGTGGAAGCCTCCTCTGGCCACGTGCTAATCCCAGAGGACATTCGGATCTCACGTCTGCACGCCATCCTGCTCCAGCGCACCCCGCTTGCCTATCAGGAACGGGTGCTGAAGATCGTCGAACGGAGCCGCGCGTGGCCCAAGGGGCACCTTCCCCGGCTGCCCGATTTTGAATCGCACCTCGACGAGATCGGCTTCATCGAAGACGAGGACGTGGACATGGATGCCTTCGAAGATGACGAAGAAGGTGAATTTTGGGAAAGCGAGTAGGTGTTCGTTGTTTGGTTTGTCACCCGACAAGCAAGGCCCGTGATTCAAAACGTCTCGTGCAGCGATATGCTCCATGTCTCGACGTTTGAACATCGCACCTGCAACCGAACAAGCCCTCCGCCCTGCCGACGGAGATCATCCACCCGGTGGCGATTGGACCATGCACTCGGTCCGGGTGCTGGTCGATGGCGTGCATGCCCTCGCATTTGTTGGCAACGACGGCGCCTGGAGCGAGGTCCTTCGCATCGATTTCTTCGAGCAAGAACCTCCGGCCGGGATGCCAGAAAGCCTGCGGACGAAGTACTTCCACTTCCCTGCACCAGGACGCCTGTCGTGGGGCCATGACGGACAAGAGCATGAGGTCATGCTCGTGCTGGACAGCGAGCCGCTAAGCGACTGATCACGGCCGAGGCCGTGGACGGTCACTGTTGCTGCTGGAGGGCCGCCTGTGCGTACTGTGCAGCGTACTGCTGCGCGGTCGCTTCATCGTACCCTTGCTGCGTCAGTTGCGTCAGGTATTGCTGGTAGTACTGCTCGTACAGGCTTGCACCTGCGGGAGCAGCAGCGGCTTGTGTCGCCGCAGCAGCACCACCGAGTTGACCGGCATATTGCTGAGCGTGAGCCCTGGCGGTTTCCTCGGGGTAGCCTTGGGCCACCAACTGCTGAACGTATTGCTCAACCGGGTCCTGTTCGACCATGCCCATCGAGAAGTCGACGTTCTTGACGCCGTCGTCGTCTCCGCCTCGGCGGAGGATGAGCAGGGTCAGGAGCGAGATGACCAACAAGACGCCACCGATGGCAGCGATCATGGTCACGTTGAGGCCGGAGCTTCCGTCACCGCTACCGCTCGTGTCGGCCGGCGGGGACCATTCGCCCGTCACAGGATCGTAGGTCCATGCGCCTTCCCAAGCACATTCGCCCTCCACGAGGACAAAGCGACCACCGGCTGCTTCTGCGTCAGGGTCGGCCTCGAGGCCTTGACATGGTGCAAGGTTGACTTCGAGCCACTTGATCGTCACCCAGCGCTCACCAGAGGTGCTGTCGTACTCGTAGATCTTGATGAAAATCCGTTGCGTCTGACTGACGTTGGAGTACATGCCGTCGAGCGAAAGGTTCAGCACGAAACTGTCACCGTCACCTAGGCCGTCCTTGGTCTTGGCGAGGATGCCGTCGGTTTCTGCGTTGAACTTCTGAATCGGCGTCAGTCCGAAGGTGCTCTCCTCAAACGCGATTTCCACAAAGACGTCGGTTTCATCTTCTGCACCGGTCACCACGGAACCGGACACCGAAATGGTGTCCTCAACCACGCGAGAATTGTTGGCGCTGAAGTCGATGTCCACGACCGGCTCTTCGTCACCGAAGCCGTCGGGAACCACCACGAAGTAGAAGCGGAACTTTTCGGACGTCTCACCCGCGCCGTCGGTCACAATCAACTCGATGCGAACCTGCACTTCCTGCTCACCGAAGGCGTCAACGGTCACGTTGCGGAAGGTGTAGGTCCATTCGCCTTGGCTGGCAGCGTTTTCGGTGTACACGCCCTTTGGTGATTGGAATTCACCGTAGGGCTCGTCGTTGTACACGGACCACTCGTAGGTCGTGATGCCGTTCCCGCTCCCGACCAGGGCGTCCCGGTCAAACGAATCTCCTGCATCGAAGTCAATCGAAGTTTCACCGCTCTCATCAAGGGTCAAGCGGTACACTTCCCACTCACCTTCGACGTTTGGCAGGGTCTTGGTTCCGGTCAACTCGAGTTGGTCCGCATAGTCACGGTTCTCGGTCACCACATAGGCAGAAGCGTTGGGAATGTACTCGTCCGCCTCGAGGTCGTTGGTCTGCACAACCATCTCGATGGTGCGAGCGTGACCAGCTGCATCGTGAAGCATCAGGGTCACCGTCCACTCAGCACCCGTGCGGCAACCGGTCACCTCTGAGATGTCCGCCTGACAGAAGGATGCTGTCGGGTTGGTGTCCGTGCTGTAACTCACGCCACTGGCCATGGCGCTGCCGTCCCATGCGGTCGGCCCGTCAAGGATCCAGTTCGCGGTCAAGGGCTCAGTGGTTGCGGTGGTGAAACCGAACGTGAGTTCCGCATCGCTCTTCATGTAGCGCAACTTGTACTCGTTGGTCGAGGAATCGGTCTCTGGCACTTTGTCGTTGACGGTAAGGTCGAGGCCGTTGCCGCGCGTGCCGAAGCCGTTGGGGTAGGGCGTCACCTCGTAGGAAAGCATGTTGCCCAACAAGGGGAAAGTCGTGCTGTCGGCACGGGCCGACACAGTGGCGACGTCCATGGTGGTCACGATCATGCCGCCACCGTAGTACGAGCACACTCCAAGGATGGTCTCGCTCTGCTGCACGTTTGCCGCTTGCGTACGAAGGAGGCTCTGGAACGAGCCACCGGCTTCCATGAAGCCACCGCACTCAGCAGGCACTGAATCGGGGTCGTTCTGGGCTGTGCTCAGTACCGCCGTGGCCACGGTGGTGTCGGCGTCGAAGCCCTGGAAATTGCTGCTGTCCACGTTGTCCAAGATCGGGTGGAAGGGGTCAGCGATGTCGAGGTCCGCATAGCGAATCTTGGTGCTGTCCGTGGCTCGGCTCTGGATGTTGAGGTCAAGCGGCAAACGCTTGTCGGTCGCGGAACCAAGGCCGTAGATCTGATCGCCATGCGGGGCCATGTGGGCCTGAATCGTCTTGCCTCCGTTCATGAAGTTCTCAAGCGTGATCTTGTTTTGCGAACTGCCCAACTTTTCGTAGTACCCAAGCCCACCGTCCGCGATGTCCTTGGCCGCGAACGGCGTCTGCCATGGGAGCACGACCTTGTTGTACTTCAGAATCCACGTCGTGGTCAGGTAGTCGTTCCAGTCGTCGATTTCGTACTGGGTGTAGGTCATGCCCAGCAGGTTGAGGTCCTGCTTGATGGTCGAAGTTCGCGTGGTGCTCTCGCTGAGGATCGCGATGTCGATGGTGTCGGCAAAACTGGCGTGGAAGTAGCGCACGTTCCCGCTTGACTCTCCAGTGGCGGCGATGGTGGCGCTGTAGCTGATGTTGTAGGTACGGCCGTCCTGCCAGCCGGTCCATGGGGTGAAGGTCAGGTCCTCACGCTCTTGCGGAGCAAGCACAATCGGGTTGCTCGTCGTACCGTAGGTGGTGGTGTGGGCCATGGTTGGGTTGGCCGGGTCGGTGATGTCCTCCACGTTCATGGTGAAGACGTACTCGCCCGTGAGCACACCGTTGATGGCCGAGAGGCTCCAATCGTGGGCCTCAGCGGAATCGGTCGGCAAGGTGCAGGCCAAGATTTGATCGTCCAAACACGCGAGTGTGTTGGGCTTGGACAGGGAGATGTCCACCGATTCAACGTTGAAGATCACGCGGGCCACGTTGTTGGAAGTCTCAACTTCGTCAGCACCAAACCAAGCCGTGCCTTGCGTGGTGTTGTCGAAGATGGTCTCGGCCTGAATCATGTAGACGCCGGCCGTGAAGTCGTGACTGGCGACGACGGTCTGCGCCACGTCCTCCGCGTCGACACCGGTGCGAGACACGGTGTACTCGTTGTCCAGGGTGAAGGTGAACTCGAGCAGCGAGATGTTGTTGAACGCGATGCCCTTGAAGCCGTCGTTGATGCCGTTTCGGCCGTCGTCGTCCGAGCGGAAGACGAAGTCGATCTGCACCGTGCTTCCGGCCAGAGAGATGCACTCGCGCTGGCCAAGGTTCTCCCCAACGGTGGTGTTGGTGATGATGAGGTGCGTCAAGTCAATCGAACGCGAAGACACGAGGTCCTCGGTGTTGAAGAAGACGTTGTAGTTGCCACCGGTGCCGTCGTTTCGAGCAGCGTCACCGCTGAATTGAATCTCGTCGTAGTTGATCACTTGCGCCTCGGTGCCGTTGATGAAACCGTCACCGTTCAAGTCCGTACCACAGGTGCCGTCTTCGTCGTAGTCGTTCCACTGACCAAGCAGGTTGGCCTTGTAGTCGGTCCCGTCCTTGTTGTAACGGAACTCGATCGAAGCCGTGTCGCTGGGGTCGTTGTTGCCTTGAGAATCCGTGGTGAAGAAGGTGTCAGCATAGTACTCGAAGTTGAGCGCAACGAAGTCACCGGTCATGGAGGTCATGTCAACGTCAGGAATGGTCATCGTCTCGTTCCACTCCTCGCCGTAGCCGTTGGTGGCCGTGTCGCAGGGGTGGCCGAACCAGTACGCGGCCTCACCGAAGACGGCCTCGCTGCAGGAGCCTTCGGTGTAGATGGCCCCGTTGGGGTTGCCGTCGTGAGAGAAGCGGTAGCCTTGGCTGGTGGTCTCGAAGGATTCCTCACACACCTGACTCGGCGTACCGCAGTAGATGTCAGAGGGCAGGGCGGAGAAGACCGAGGCCTTCACGTCAAAGTCCACTTCGGTGTTGCCCCAGTTGTTGGTGGTCACCACGATGTCGAAGGTGTCCTCGGCATAGAGGGCACCGGCGCGGAAGTTTTCAATGCCTTCCACGGCCGGGTCGTAGACGTTGAACGGCGTGAGGTAGCCAACGGCATCGTCGTTGAGATCTTGCTCGTCCCATGCGTTGTTGGACAAGACCGCAGACACACGGTAGGTGGTGTCGTTCACGAGGTTCGCGGTGATCGAGGTGGTGTACTCCTCACCGGGCGCAAGCGGGTTGGCCGCGAGGTCGATGGTGGCCTGCGATTGCTGCGGGTTGGGCAGGAAGGCCGTGTTCTGCTTGTAGATGGTCAGGTTGTCCACGGCAAAGCCGTCGTAGCCGTCCCAGAGTTGCTCGTCGTCGTCCGCGGTCGAGCCTTGGAAGCCCGTGCGGAAGCGGAAACGGATGTCCACGGTCTCTCCGGCCCACGGCGAGAGGTCGAACTCACCGAGGTCGTCAGCGGTGAAGTTCTGCCAGCCGTAGTAGGTGCTGAAGTAGGCCACACCGTAGTAGAATCGTGATTCTGCGGCGCCACCGTTGATCTGCTTGTAGGTTCGCTCGTTGTCAAACCCACCCCACATCGAGAAGCCTGAGCCGCAGGCCCCGGTGAAGAGGGCTTCAGAGGGACACCCAATGGTGCTCCAACCGGTCTCGTCGCTGCCCACCTCGATGATGGCCAGGTCGTCCCAGACGTCGTTGACGACAAATCCGTTGGCGTCTGCGCCACCGAGTGCACCAAAGCCGAGATGCTTGAACAACTCAACGCTCATGAAGGCGCGATCGGAACTGGTCAGGTCGACGTTTTGGAGGACCATCGCGTCGTCCCAGTTCTTCCCGTATCCGGTCCAAAGGTCACCGCTGCTGTTGGTCACGGCTTCGCCGGCCCACATGAAGTTCCCTTGATTCAGATAGTTCGACGAAATGTTCGCACCGTTGTTGCCGTTGGGGTTGCCCGTGGCCCCAACCGAACTGTTGGTCTGAAGATGCCAGTGAGTGTAGCCGTCCACGTACTCCTCATACGCCCAGGTGCATCCAGAGCCACAACCAGAGGCGTCTTCGGGGCTGTCCCAGTCGTTGGCGTACACCGTGGTGTTGGACGAGCTAGCCTCGTCGACGATCTTGAGTTCGACATCAACGGTGGCTGACCCAGAGTTCAGGGTGTCCATGCCAGTGTTGGTCACCGTGACGTTGATCTGACGGCTGCCTTCACCGGCCACGCCAAACCAGCGGTCCACGGGGTCAACGGAAAGACCGGTCACGGCCAGATCTTTGTTGTCCATTTCGACCACGGTAATGGTGTCGTACTGGCCTTCGTAGCCAAAGTTGTCAACCCAATTACCGAAATTGTAGGAGGTGTGAGCCACGGCGATGTCCGGTGCTGATTGCGAACTGCCGGCCAGTTGTCCGACAGCGGCCATGGAAGGTCGACGACCGCTCTCGTAGGACAGCGGGTTCGTGTGCTGGTTTGCACCAGAGGACAGCGTCACCTGAACAGTGCTTGGGTAATTCAGGAAGAACAAGCTCGTCGTACCGCCAGCAGAGTCCGTCGAATCCTGCTGGAAAGCAACGGAGGGGTTCACGAAGTCTGGATGGCCGTCACCGTTCAAGTCAGCAATCGTCACGTCGTACGAAATGTATGGGCCGAAGTACGCGATCTGTGGGGTGCCCCAGTTGCCTTGGGAGCTGGAGACGCTGTAGGTGATGTTGCGCACGTTGCCGTCGGTCATCGCGATGACGTCGGTCGTGCCGTCGTCGTCGAGGTCCGCGATGTCCAGACCGCCAAACACCGCACCCATCTGGAGGATGGTGGGGTTGGGGGGAAGGGACGTGGGGAAACGGTCGATGGGTTGCGTGCTGCAACCGTACTCGAGGATGGTCACGTTGTCGCTGTTGCCGGGGTTGGTGGCTTGCCCGGTGGCGTAGTCAACGCCCTCGCTGCGCAACAGGAAAATATCGTCGTCAACGCAGGTGCTCAGGCCGGACTGCTCGGTCTCACCATAATCGCCAACTTCGAACTCACGGTAGCTGTAGGTGCTCGCAGGTCCAAGTTCGGTCTTTTCACCGCAATTTCCTGCGCTGGCCGTGCTGCTGGGCACGGTCTCGGCACACGTGACTGGGCCCTTGTAGACCTGCAAGTATTGGGTCGTGATGTCGGGGTAGAGGCCGAGGATGGCCACGTCGTCGGTGCCGTCGTCGTCAAAGTCACCGACCTCGATGTCCCAGGCGTAGAAGTGGGTGTATCGCTCGCCCACGGAGAAGCTGCGGCCACCGTCGTTCTCAATGACGGTGAGGTTCCCGGGCTCGCTGGCCGGGTTGCCCGCATCGTCTTGCTTGAACGGGTTGTTGCGCTGATAGATGACGATATCAAGCTCCGAGTCACCGTTGAACTCGCCGACCTCGATGAACTGGACGTTGGAGAACTCGTCCCAATCGGCGTTTCGGCTGGTGTTGCCCGTGACCCACACGTCCGTGCGGTCCCAGAAATTGCCGTTCCCGTCGTTCCACAGGATGGAAATCGTGTGGCTGCCGTCGGTGGCGATGGCGAGGTCGTTGTGACCGTCGCCGTCGAGGTCGCCGATCGCGATGTCTTGCGGGTCGCGCCCGGCGGTGTAGGTTCGAGCCATCGATGCACCGGCAGGTGCAGCGAAGGCGGTCATCAGGGAGGTCGTGAACAACGCAACAAGCATGAGGCTCAGCGCGCGCTTTCGGCGGTCGGTCTTGGTCATCATCAACACCACTCGTTTCACGGAGCCTCGGTTCACCCTTAATGCCTTTGCAATATCGGGCGGAAACATTTGCATGGCTCCGCCACGCAGTGCCTCGATTGTAAAGAAATTCTCACGCCTTCAACCACGAGGGAGATGGCCCCCACCCGGTGCCTTGGCCGCCGTGGACTTTCACCAGTTTCCCTGCAGCAAACAACGAATCGAGCCAAACCTCAAGCACGCCACCAGAACGCTCACCAAGGCGAGCGCCCAGCACCTCTTCGATGTCCTCGGTGCGCATGGCGGTGGCGCCATGCTCGCGAACGACCACCTCCATGAGTTCTTTCAGCCACGCTTCGGCTTGAGGATCGACCGAGGTCGGATCTTTGACCGGCAACGGCCGATCAAGTCCCTCGACCACTTCCATCAGTTCGATCGGATCGGGCCGCTGCATCGCTTGAAGACCGATGCGGTCCACCTCAGATTCCAAGTCCAACTGCCCAATGGGTCGACGAACCACAGGAATCCGGGAAGGGTCTGGCGCCGGTCCAAGGTCGGCCGGAGGCGCGTCCTCTTGAGGCACGTCGTCGTCCTCTGCCAGACCACTGAGGTTCTGTGGACGTGAGGCGCGAGCAATCGGCATGGTCCAACCGACGCCCTTGAGGTCCAGGTTCTCGACCATGTTGGACACCCAAACGGCATCGCCCTCAACGACCACATGGACGTCGTCCTCTTCGTGACGAAAGCGGTACCGCACGGTCCCGCGGAGGTCGGCCATGCCAAGCGCTCGGACGGGTGTGCCTTCAAGCCACCGTCAGGCGTCCGCAGCCATTTGGCGCAGCACGGTGTGCAAGATGCCGCCGTTGCGGTAATACTCCACCTCGACCGGGGTGTCGAGACGCACGTCCACCTCGAAGGAGGTCTCACCACGCTCCGCGTGGTTGGCGGTGATGGTCAGACGTTGCAGTGGCTGCACATCGTCCGTGATCGGGATGCTGAACCGTTCACTGCCGTCCAGCCCGAGCGAGGCGTGGGTCTGACCGTCCACGAAGGTCAACGGAAGCACGCCCATGCCCACGAGGTTGGAACGGTGGATGCGTTCGAACGACGTCGCCATCACCGCTTTCACACCGAGCAGGTACGTGCCCTTGGCGGCCCAATCACGGGACGACCCGGTGCCGTACTGGGCGCCGGCCAAGACGACCATGGGGCCGTCTGCCTTTTGCGCGGCTTCGTAGACGGACATGACCTCGCCCGTGGCGTGGTCGATGGACCACCCGCCTTCGGTGCCCGGCGCGAGTTCGTTTCGGATTCGGACGTTGGCGAAGGTGCCTCGCATCATCACTTCGTGGTTGCCACGTCGGCTGCCAAAGGAGTTGAAATCGCCCTTTTCGACGCCCTGTTCTTGCAACCAACGTCCTGCAGGCCCGCTCTTCAGGATGGCTCCCGCAGGAGAAATGTGGTCGGTGGTGATCGAATCGCCGAGCTTCAGCAGCACGCGAGCGTCGTCGATGGGCGCTATGGGCGGCGCATCCGGTCCAAGGCCTTGGAAGAAGGTGGGCAAGCGAATGTAGGTCGAATCCTCCTGCCATGGATAGAGGGGAGAGGGTTCCGAAGGAATGCTGTCCCAGCGTGGTTCGCTCATCGCGTCCTTGTAGCGGTCACGGAACATCGAGGGCGTGATGGCTGTCCTGGCTTCGGCAATCTCCTCGTCCGTGGGCCACACGTCGTGCAGCATCACGGGGGCTCCGTCGGCGTCGTGGCCGAGCGGTTCGATCGCCAAATCAAGGTCCAACGTGCCGCAGATCGCGTAGGCCACGACCAACGGCGGAGAGGCCAGGTAGGAGGCCTTGACCTTGCTGTGTACACGGCCTTCGAAATTCCGGTTGCCTGAAATCACCGAGCCGACCACAAGGCCGGCCTCGTCGATGGCCGCATCGATGGCCTCGGGCAAGGGGCCAGAGTTCCCGATGCAGGTGGTGCAGCCGTATCCGACCACGTTGAATCCCATGGCCGAGAGGTCTTCGTCCAATCCGGTGGCCTCGTAGTATTCCGTGACCACGCGGCTGCCCGGCGCCAAGGAGGTCTTGACCCAAGGCTTGACCCCGAGGCCTCGGGCTCGGGCATTACGGGCCAGCAAGCCCGCGGCCAGCATCACGTCGGGGTTCGACGTGTTGGTGCAAGAGGTGATGGCCGCGATGACCACGTCGCCGTGGTTCAGATCGTACATGCCGTCATCGCCTTCGACGATGGCGGACTTGGACAGGTCATCCTCTTCCAACCCGTGGCCGTGAAGGCCGAGTGGAGCGGTCAGGCTCTCGATGAAATGGTCGCGCATCTCGTCCAGATCCACACGATCCTGAGGACGCTTCGGCCCAGCCAGAGCGGGTTTGATGCTGGAGAGGTCAAGCTCGAGCACGTCGGTGTAGGCCTTCTCGGCCTCGGCGCTGTCGTACCACAGACCTTGTGCGCGGCAGTAGGCTTCGACGCCCGCCACATGCTCTGCTTCGCGACCGGTCAGGTGCATGTACTCGAGGGTACGGTCGTCCACGGGGAAGAAGCCGCACGTCGCCCCATATTCGGGCGCCATGTTGGCGATGGTGGCCCGGTCGGCCAGCGAAAGCGCGACCATTCCAGCACCAAAGAATTCGACGAACTTGCCGACCACGCCGTGCTCACGCAGCATTTCGACGATGCGCAGCGTCATGTCGGTCGCGGTCACGCCGGGGTTGAGTTCGCCGACCAGACGCACGCCGACCACGTCGGGAGCGAGCATGTAGATCGGCTGACCGAGCATCACGGCTTCGGCCTCGATGCCGCCGACGCCCCAGCCGAGGACGCCGAGACCGTTGACCATCGTGGTGTGGGAGTCGGTGCCAACTAGGGTGTCCGCCAACCAGACGCCGTCTTCTTGGCGGGCCACGGAGGCAAGGAATTCCAAGTTCACCTGATGAACGATGCCACGGGAAGGAGGCACAGCACGGAAGTCGGCGAGGCTTTGCTGACCCCACTTCAGGAAGGTGTAGCGCTCCGCGTTTCGGTGGTATTCGATGTCGAGGTTGAGGTCGAGCGCGTCAGCATTCGCGCCAGACACGTCCACCTGCACCGAGTGGTCGATGACCAAATCCACCGGCACCTGAGGGTTGACGCGCTCGGCGTCGCCGCCCATCTCCACCATCGCGTCACGAAGGGCCGCGAGGTCAACCACGGCGGGCACGCCGGTGAAGTCCTGAAGGATCACCCGCGAGGGACGGAAGGGAATCTCCCCACGCTCCCCGTCGGCGGTCCAGCCGGCGATGGTGCGCACGTCCTCCTCGCGGATGAGAAAGCCGTCGAGGTTGCGTAGCGCACCCTCGAGGAGCACGCGCACGCTGTAGGGAAGCGAGGTGGTGTCCACACCCGCAGCATCGAGGGCGTCGAGGGCGTAGTAATGACCGCCGTTTGGCAGTTCGCGGCGCGCGGAGAAGGGGTCGATGGTCGCCATGGT
>MDSZ01128252.1_pt1 | contig 12127 bp, 11 predicted proteins | sample 811201 | NCBI WGS metagenome assembly MDSZ01 (sample SAMN05326647, study PRJNA326480) | marine metagenome | isolation source: seawater | place: Indian Ocean: North | collected 2010
GGAACCAAGGCTGTCAATGCCCCAAGTACCAAAGCTCCGTTTAGAAAGCTCACAAGTGAATCGGTATGCCTGCTTTTCCTCGTGCTGCAAGAAAAGAAGCTAAGCCCTCCGCGTAGGGTTCATTCGTAGTCATTGGAAAAAGTTGAACTCTGTGTTTATGACATCCTTTAAGAAGTTTCTCACGGTATTCTTTAAGATTTTCCATATATGCCTCTCTAAGATGAACGGGATCAACCGTGTGACGAAGACCTACATTTTCAAGACAATCAAAGCGGGTCCATGTTCGAAAGGGAAATTCCAGTTCGTCTGGGTGCCAAATTTGAAAAATTACAACATCGTGCTTTGCGTGATTGAAGTGAGCGAGCCCTTTGAGAATTGAAGGTATGTCTCCAAAGCAATCGGAAATAATCACCACCATGCCCCGCTTTTTAAGCTGGGGTGCAATTTCATGAAAAACTTTACCAAGATCAGTCTCATCACCTGCAACTGTAGTGCTGAGAAGATCAATAATTTGCCGATTATGGGAAGCTCCTCCGCGTGGTGGAACTACTGACCGAACCGCGGAGTCAAATGTGGTTAGTCCTACACTGTCTGTTTGGCGAAGGCATAGATTGGCAAGGCATGCTGCAAGTCTGGAACCATATTCAAGTTTACTGATTCCATTTTCGTCTTCGCTACCATAAGACATTGAACCGCTGGCATCGAGAAGCAGGTGACATCGGAGGTTGGTCTCCTCCTCATATTCACGAACATAGAAGCGGTCTGTTTTAGCAAAGACTTTCCAATCCAGTCTGCGAATTTCATCACCCGGAGTATAGGCTCGGTGTTGTTTAAATTCTACACTGAACCCTTTATGTGGGGACCGGTGCAGTCCCGAGCAAAACCCCTCCACTACCCGTCTTGCCAAAACCTGATGACTTGCCAGACGGGATAAATCCTTGGGATCAAGAAAATCGTTTATATTCGCCATCCGAATTGAAAAACGGACAGATCAGAGAATAGCTTCTTTCTTTTCCGGAATCGCTTCAATACATCGGTCGATGATCGATTCTACTGTGATTCCCTCTGCTTCAGCATTGAAAGTAGGGACAATACGGTGTCTTAAAACGGGGTGAGCAAGAGCTTTAACATCCTCAACCTTGGCGGCGAAACGTCCATTTAAAAGTGCTCGAACCTTCGAACCTAGAATTAATTGCTGGCAAGCTCTTGGGCCGGGCCCCCAGTCTATCAAATCTTTTACCCAACTCTCTGCCCCTTCTTCTTTTGGACGGGCCATACGGACAAGATCGAGCACATAGTCATAAACATGATCGGGCACAGGTACTTTACGAACTGTTTCCTGACATTTTTCTAATGTTGGTCCATCAATTACGGGCTCAAGTTTGGATTCAAAGGTGGAAGTTGTCTGCTCGATAATTTGTCTTTCTTCATCACGGGTTGGGTAATTTACAATCACTTGAAATAGGAATCGGTCCCGTTGTGCTTCCGGTAATGGATAAGTTCCTTCTTGTTCTATGGGATTCTGGGTAGCCAGTACAAAGAAAGGTTTATCAAGAGCGTAAGTGGTTCCCCCTATTGTCACAGAATGTTCCTGCATAGCCTCCAACAAGGCGGCTTGTGTTTTGGGAGGAGTACGGTTGATTTCATCAGCCAAAATGATCTGACTGAAAATAGGCCCTTTCTCGAAGATAAGTTCCCTATGACCCGTTTTTTTGTCTTCCTGAATGATATCTGTGCCAGTGATGTCTGCTGGCATTAAATCAGGTGTAAATTGAATTCTACGAAAATTTAGATCAATGGCCTGAGAAAGCGATCTAATCATCAAAGTTTTTGCAAGTCCTGGCACTCCTTCAAGCAGACAGTGCCCGCGAGCAAGCATAGCAATCAAAAGTTGTTCGAGTACCTTGTCTTGTCCAACGATTACTTGTTGAACTTGTTGTTTAATTTTTTTGTATGCTTCAACCAATTGATTGGCCATTTTTTCATCATCATTTGTTTTTTTGGTTGGGCTCATACTAAAGGAATAAACTAGGTTATTTACACAAAGGTTAAGAAAACAAGATGAATATTTTTCAATTTGCATATTTCTATATGCAAACAAAAAATGATCATTTAATAACAAATTTTTTTTAAATGCCTTGGCAGATTTATTTTAGGCATGATTTAAAAATTATATTCATGACTTCAGTGGCTGGTAGTAATGAATTTTTTGTGTTTATTCCTTCGCCCATAATTATTGGATAATCTAAAATATTTTTAGGTTTTGTTCCATGACTTCCTTTTACCAAAGAAGTATCCAATGGGATTAAATCCATATTAGTTCTGAAACCAAGTTTTTTACCCAGTAATTTTTTCGCAACTTTTAACTTTGGAAAATTTATTTCAGGGTTAATGAATAATTCAACCGGGTCATAACCATATTTTCTATGAACATCAATACAACGTGCGAAGTCAGGTGCTAATTTATCATCAATCCAATGGTAGTATGCAAACCATGAGTCTTCTTTTGAAAATGCAATTAGATCCCCGGCTCGTTCATGATCCAAACCAGCGTTTTTCTTAGAATCATTTTCTAGAATAGCTTCCACTCCGTTCATATTTTCAAGACATTCCCGTACTTTTTTTCGAATTTCTGGTGAGTTGTCATTTAGATAAATATGAGCTACTTGGTGATCTGTCAGAGCAAAAGCTTTAGATCCACCGCAATCAAGATATTCTAAACCTAATTCATCTTTAATGCTTAACCATCCCATTTTTCTGAACTCTCGATTCGGATATATGACATTAGATACTTCAGTAATTCCATATTCAGATAGAACGAGAACTTTTACTCCCTTATTTTCATAAAAAGAAATTAAATCCCCTACTATTTGGTCAATTTCTTTTAATGCCTTTTGTACCTTTGAATCATGTGGACCAAATCTTTGTAGATCGTAATCAAGATGTGGTAAGTAAATTAAAGATAAATCCGGACTAAAATGCTCTTCTGTCCATTTTGCAGAATTAGCAATCCAAAGAGAGGATTTTATCCCTGCACGGGGTCCCCAAAAACCATGAAATGGAAAGTCTCCGAGATCTGATTTTACATGATCACGAAGTTTCATGGGTTGGGAGTGAATATCAAAAGTTTTTAAACCATCTGCTCGGTATAAAGGTCGGGGTGTTATGGCATAATCCACGGACGAATGCATGTTGTACCACCAAAAGAGATTAGCACACGAAAAATCAGGCTTACTTTTACGAATTTTTTCCCAAACTTTTTCTCCCTGAACAAGTCGGTTGGATTGTTTCCAAAAATGATGTTCGTTTAGTTTTCGATCATACCATCCATTTGCAACAGCACCGTGATCAGAAGGTAATTTTCCAGTCAGGTAAGTTGATTGTACAGAACAGGTAAGTGCAGGAAGAACAGGATCAATGTTAATTTTTCCATGGGAGTTTTTATTCGCAAATGAATATAAGTTTGGCGTGTATTTACCAAGGTGCCTATCGCATAGGCCAACTACATTTAGGACAGCGGTACGGGAATGATTAGTTACCCTTTTCTCTGTTGGCATAAACTATGTAGATTTTTTATTAGATAGTTGGTGTTTTTCTAGATCGTCAACAGCTCTAACAATAGCTGCTTTGTCCATTGCATGAACTTCAATTCCTTCTCCAATTCCTTGAATCAGAGTAATAGTTAGCTCACCTCCCAAATGTTCACGAAATTCTTCCAAACCTTCTAAAATTACCCTTTTTCCATCCTTCGTGATTTCTGTAAGAAGTTTATTATAGAGAGGAAACCCAAGTTTTTTTAAAAGATTAAGTATACGATCGGTAGTTTTTTGTTTAACAAGACCAACATGAGCAGCATAAGTAAGATCTACTGATAAACCGATTGCAACCGCGTCACCGTGACCGATTTTAAAGGAGGATAGTTGCTCGAGTTTGTGAGCAACCCAGTGTCCAAAATCTAAAGGTCTAGCAGATCCTTTCTCAAATGGATCTCCTGAGCTAGCAATATGATCCAAGTGCAGTGCAGCACTTTTTCTAATAACTTGTTCGAGTATTTTTTCATCAAAATTAGCAAGCGAATCAACATTTTCTTCGATAAATTCGAAAAAGGAACGATCTCTAATCAGAGCAACTTTGATTGCTTCAACATAACCAGCTCTTTTTTGTGTTTTGGGTAATCCAAGCAAAAAATTAAAATCGTTAACCACAGCGTCCGGAACGGAGAAAGTACCTATCCAATTTTTTTTACCAAAATAATTAACTCCATTTTTAACTCCAACACCTCCATCTCCTTGACTGAGTGTGGTGGTTGGAAACCTAATCAGACGAACTCCACGGTGTGCAGTTGATGCAGCAAAACCAACTAAATCAAGAGAAGCCCCACCTCCTATTATTACAACATAAGAGTGGCGACACATTCCATATTTATTAAGTAAATCCCAAATTGATTCGACTAGGCTCCAGTCATTTTTTGCTGGTTCTCCACCTTTAATAAATTGCGGAGAGCAGACGAGGCTTAAACGATCTTCATGTGATCGAAAATAACTGTTAATTTGGTCAACAAGATTAGGATTGGTATCCATGATACCTTCATCAATAAATACTAAAGTTTTAGTTCTTCTGCCTGCCAGTTTCGGTTGAAGGATTTCTGCTAGAGTATTATTTTCTGTGGAAAAAGACTTTCTGGTAAAAAAAACCGTATGAGAACACTCAAGTCGAATATTTTTACGTATGTAAGATTGGGGCGATATCATTTAAGAAAAGTTCTATGTTTAAGATCAAGTTGCCGCAAACTTCTTTTGAAGTAATACACAAAGTGATAAACAGCATAGAGTGGGTGCAATCAAGGTCGGACAGTACAAACTAATAGCAGTTGCATCAAGAGCGCAAATGCCTGCTAGTAAACGGGATACACCATTTCCGACTGCACCTTTTTTTTGCTCTTTGATAATAAGAATAGAAGAATAGGCAATCCATCCAATTAAAAGGCCGGTAATATTTGCTAAAAAGATTCTTATCGGATCAAGTTGGTTCCAGTAGACTAGAGCAATCAAGGTGACCATTGGGGAACTGAAAAGAAAGAGAATTGAATATCGATTGGATTCACTCTGTTTTTTACTTTCTCCACGAGCAAAAAGACTAATTCCGATAATGTAGACAGTTAAAACGATTCCCCAAATCCAAGTTTGGGGAGCAATTTCTGACAAACCCATCGCGGTCGCAGCCGTCAGCCACAAAAAAAGTCTGCACAATCCCATAACCACAATACCGCCCACCCATTTTTTATGAACAACATCGTAAATTACTACAGCTAGTAATAAACAGCCTACCCAAATTGGATCACACAATGCACCCCAGACTAACAGAATACTTCCTGTAATTAATTCGGTAAATCCAAGTATCCAAACTTTTTCAGGTTTAATGACTCCTGCAGGAATCGGTCGCTCAGGATTATATTTTTTATCAAATTTTTGGTCAAAAGCATCATTTAGCGTACAGCCTGCTCCATAAATAAAACTTCCTCCTATTATTAAATAAGCAAAAATATTCCATTTAAAAAAAGAAAGATCAGAAATCGGTGGAATAATTTTTAAAGATGAACTTGCAGTAGCATTTATCGTCCATGCAATAACCACATTTGTCCAAACGGTTGGTAGGTTTGAAGCTCTAGCAAGGGTTAGAGCGTTTGTTAGGAAACGAATCACAGATGGTTAGTTATAAAGTCCTTGTTCTTTTAACTGTTGTAAGGTCCATTCATATTCTTTTGCCACCTGTTTTACTACTGATTCAGACTGAAGTTCTTTAGGTAATACTTCCCAAGTATAAGTTTCCATCTCCAAATGTCTGCATGCACCCGGATTATTCCCTATCCAATTAATAGTATCAATTACCTGATTTCTTGTATCTTCAAGAGGCTTACAGGGTGAGGCATGAAGGGGCACATGATAGTGAATTCGCCATTCATCTCCCAAGGATTCCATGGATTGATCATTCAGTGCTAGATCAAGATCTTTGTAGCGTTTTATTATTTTGTTTTCTTTTCCTATAATCACTTGGTGAAGGTACACATCTTCTACAAAAGAATTGAGTAATTCTTTATTTTGATCAGTTGGTTTTGCCCTTAGGGCTGAGCTTAGATGAATCTTGCTTAATCTTATTCCGGCTTCTTTTAATTTATTAAGACCCGACTGAGCAGATTCAAATTCAACCGCCAGATGACAACAGTCGTAATTTACACCGATTAAATTTTTTAGGTTCGAAAGGGTGGAAAAATTATCAAGCTCATTAAAAAATGTTATCGTTTCAGCAGTTGTTTCGAACGAGCCGAGTGGTTCAGGTTCTAGACCAAGATGTAGATCAAGTTTTTTTGCTTTAGATATTCGTTCGATTTCATCAGCACATTTTACTATATTTTCAAATGCTATTGCAGGGATCTTTCCTGATGGATGAAACTCTTTAAATGAAGCTGGTAATGTGCTTACGCTTCCCTCCTCACCTTTTTCAAGAAGTTTTTCAAGAATCTTGAAAAGTTGAATTGTGTAAGCCAATCGATTTGAATCTGTCCAATCTGGACGGTAAACTTGTTCCTTTACTCTAGTGCCGTGAAAATTTCCGTAAGGGAAGCCGTTTATTGTAAATACATAACAGTTATTACGATCCAACCATTTTTTAAATAAGTTTATTTTTTTAAGATCCGAAAGACTACGTGCTGCTTCTGCTCCCAATCGTAAACCAATGGCAAATCGCCTTTCAGGACAGATTAATTTTTTAACCTCAAGAACATACTTTTCTAGGGATTCAAAAGTTTCATCCCATGTGCTTCCCCTATGTACATTTGTACAATAAGCAAGTTGTATATTATTTAATAATTCCATCTTTATTTATGCTTTGATTTAGCAAGAGATAGTCTAGGCGGTTTTTAATGACAAGTATTCTCTATTGAATAATCCTAATTCTAAATTTTCAACTTGGGCAAAAAAAATGTGCGACCCAGCCCAGAGTCGCACATTATTGTGTTATCCTTATGAATAACCTTGCCCTTTTGAAAACAATGGTTGCATCAAAGATGCCAATTTTTGAAATTTTGAAAAAAAGTTCTTTTTTTATTAATCTATTTTATAAATTAAAATTTTTATTTAGACTTCATAGACAACTTTAATTTTAAGTATCGCTTTAAAAATTGTTAAATGAACATCCCAGAGCCAATATGGAAAGCATGGTTTGCCAAACATGGCGGAAAACTACTTCTTTTTGCCAGACAACAAGCTAGGAATCCTGATGATGCTGAAGATTTACTTCAGGAAGCATTTGTTCGTATATGGAGAATTTATGGTCATACGGGTGAAGTTTCCCCAGGATTAGTTTACCGAGCAATCCGTAGACTTGCTATAGACTGGGCAAGAAGTCTTGATAGACGAAGACTGAGGGAACAAAAAATTTACCTTGATTCTCCATGGTTCTCTTCATTTGAGAGGAATTTAGAAGATGACGAAAGAAAACAAGCATTGTTAAGAGCTGTTCAGCAACTTCCCAAAGAACAGGGTGAGGTACTTTCTTTGAAGATTTGGGGTGAATTAACTTTTGAAGAGATTTCTCGCACACTCGAACTGTCTCTCAATACAGTTGCATCCAGATACCGATATGCTTTGCAGAAGCTAAAAGACTCAGTACCTAAAGAACTTAATGATAAAACTAATTCTTCTTTAAAATGAGCGATTTCGAGGATATTGAAAGAGAGCTTAAGTCTCTATCACCAAAGCAACCATCGAATGATTTTTGTAGACGAGTTGAGCGTGCACTCGGCGAAGCCGGTACAGTTGCAATGTGTCATATGCCTGCAAACAAAGAGAGTTCTAATAAATCCCTAATCACTTATATTCCATTCTCATTTGGAATTGCCGCAGTTGTAATTCTCAGCTTTCTTACTTATTTTTCAATTGATGGTGATAGACAGATTGAAGAAATTAATCAATTGGGTTTTCAAGTGCAGCCATCTAGTGTGGTTGACGATGACAGTCCATTGCATGGGGTTACGAGCGAACAGTTAGAGGGTCTTTCTGGAATGCCCGCAAATGGTTGGATGGACCCTTTTACTGAGGAAAGATTACTTATGAGGGTGGATGAAGGAGTAATTGACCGTGCATCGGGTGTCCCTGCCCGTCAGTACAGGTATCATTTTGTCGACGAAACTTTATGGACACATCCTGCATCAGAGATTCGTATTTTATCTACCACTCCGAGGCAGGAAGTATATCTCATAGATTTAGAATCTTATTAAAAGACTCATAATTATGCATTCAATAAATCTTTAGTTTTATGAAATATTTTAAGACTCTTTTATTATTATTTTATTTGGCGTTTTCTGCAGGTCTTTTTAGCAAATCAAATCAATCAAGTAAATATGCCTACTTGGGGGTTTGTACTAGTGTGCTTGGAGAGGATGTTAGTTATCAACTTGGTTTACCTGCAAATCTTCATTTAAGTGTTGAACAAGTGGTACCTGATAGTCCTGCTGGTAAAGCTGGAATCAAAAAGTTTGATATTCTAATCAAATTGAATGATCAGATTTTGGTTAATCCAGAACAGCTTAAATATTTAGTTCGTTCAATGAAACCTAGTGATAAAATAACTTTAAATATACTTAGAAAAGGGAAAGAAAAAAATTTTGAAATAATTCTCGGTTCGACAGATATGACATTTGATTTAAACCCAAGGGAGCAAAAAATTGATCATCCATTTGGATTAGATTATTTAAAAAATGATCCTTCTTTCATGAATCCTGAATTTAGAAAGTTTTTTGAACGGTATTCAGAAATCCTTAGAAATCGAAAATTTTTTAATAACCCTAATTCAGTTTCCAATGATGATGATCCACTTCATGCATCGTCTGACATTAAAAGTTTTACATATAATTCAAATGAGAACCAAATGATGTTTTCCGATGAGAAAGGTTCTCTTGAACTTATTGAAAAAGACGGCAAGAAATCTTTGCGTGCAACTGACCCCAATGGGAAAGTTCTTTTTGATGGGCCAATTAATACAGAAAATGAGCGAAAATCCATACCCTCTTTAATTGCTGAAAGATTAAAAAAAATGGAAAAAAAAATGTCCTTTAATTGATACCTTTCTACACATTCGGAGAATCTTATATTTATCTTTCTTAAACACAGATGTTTACGATATTTTATGTTAATAGTTGTGACTTGACTTTTTGACCTAAATTTTCCATAATTAGGGTGCTTTAAAACACTAACTTATTATGAAACATAAGATTACTGCCCTCGTAGCACTGCTCTTCAGTGGAGCTTTTTTATTCGCGCAAATGCCTGGTGGAATGACCATGCAAGCTTCTGCCCCTCAGGGGACAACATTGGGAGCTAACACAACTAGCGGTGCCGCTGGCATTGCATTGGGAAATCGAGTGGTGATGCGTGGATATGTAGATTTTATTTTTGCTTACGATGATGAAAATGGTGCTGGTCAAACTGAAGCATTCAACACGAGTGGCGATATTGATTTTCTTTTTGATTTTTCTCCATTGACTTCAGAATTACATCTTGCTGCTACAACTGATGACATTTCTCTGGAGCAAGCTTTTGGTCGATATGCTTTCAATCGCGATTTCAATATTTCTTTTGGTCGTCAACTTACACCATTAGGATTTGAAGCTGACGAAGCTCCTGGTCTTTTCGCAGTTTCTAACGGTTATTGGTTAGGTGGAAGACTTTCACCACACGCGAAGCTTGGTGTTTCCTCACCCGGAGTTCGTAAAACTGAGAGTGTAGATTCACTTCGTAGAAATTATGTTGATGGCGTTCGTGCTAATTTTAACAACGGAAGATTTGGACTTAGCCTAGGTCTTCATGATGGATACTGGAAGGATGACGATTTTAACGGCGATAGCATCGCACTTGATATTGCTGCTTCTTTAATGATCATTCCGGGAATGGAAGCTCGTCTTGGTTATGCACTTGAACAATATGATGACTCAGTTGGTGCAAGTGATAACATTTCTCAGTTTAATGGTTGGTTATCTTACAATCCAGGTAATTTGACCTTAGCCGCAGAGTTTGACAATATGGACATTCTTTCTGACGACTATTGGAGTGCTATGCTTTTAGCAAATTATCAGTTTGCAAATTGGATGGGTGCTACATTCCGTTATACACATGAAGATTACGAAGCATTGTCAGTAAGTCATGAAGCAGATCGTTTTACATTCGCTTTACTTTTTTCAATTACCGAAAACTTCGGACTTAATGTTGAGTATAGCACCACAAGTGTAGATTCTGCATCAGTTGGAGATTACGATGAATTTTATGTTGAAGGTTTAATTACCTACTAAATTTCGTTATAAACTATTTAAAACCCTGTTCGTTTATACGAACAGGGTTTTTTTTATGAAGAATTTGAGTGACAGTTTGAACTCAATGCGTTTTTAAAGATTTCTGAATTCTTTGTTTTCTAAATATTGTCTAAAATCTATATTTAAAAGTTAATGACTACTAAATGGGTGGAAGATACCGAAAAGTCAAAAAAAGCTCTCAAGCGTAAAGTTGAGGAACTTGGAGAAGAACTGAGTTATTTGCAAAGAAAGTGTCGCGAATTTGGTATTCCCGTTTTAATTGTTGTTGAAGGTTGGAGTGCTGCCGGAAAAGGCTCTTTGATAAATCGAATAATTCATCCTTTGGATCCTCGCGGGTTTAAAGTTACCTGTATTGCTTCACCAAATCGAGATGAACAATTGCGTCCATTTTTATGGAGGTTCTGGAGAAGGACGCCATCCGCTGATCGAATGGCAATTTTTGACAGAAGTTGGTATAGAACACTTCTTGATGATGTGGTTGACGGTAAGCTTAATGAGCAGGAAATTGAGAAAATGTATTCAGATATCCGTTTTTTTGAACGCCAATTGAGAGATAGTGGTACGATTATTTTTAAATTTTTTCTGAATATTTCGAAAAAAGAACAATCCCTACGTTTACAGTCTTTACGAGAAAATCCTAATACATCTTGGCGTGTTGATGACGGTGTACTTGCTAGGCATTATAAATATGATGACTATAAGTTGGCAAGTAAGCGAATGTTTGAAGAGACTGATGTCGAAGATGGAGCTCATTGGCAGGTAGTGGATAGCACTAAGATTCTCTCTGCGACTGTGGAAGTAATGCAGACTATGGTTTCCCTCCTGAAGAACAAGGTTGATAAAAGAAAAAATGGGGTAAAATTTGAACGAAATATTCCTTCGGATCCACTACCCAAATTTCCTGGTTCTCCATCTCTTTCGAAAGTAAATTCTTCATTAAGTTTAAGTAAGGAAAAATACAGGGAAAAATTAAAAGTTCGTCAGGAGAAAATCCATGCATTACATAACGAGCTATATCGTCTTAGGATACCTATGGTAATTGTTTATGAGGGATGGGATGCGGCAGGGAAAGGCGGTAATATTCGTCGCTTAATTGAGGAGATGGATCCGAGAGGTTATGAAGTAATTCCAGTTTCTGCACCCAATGATGTTGAAAAAGCACATCATTATTTGTGGCGATTTTGGACAGAATTTCCGAAGGCTGGTCACCTGACTATTTTTGACCGTTCATGGTACGGAAGAGTATTAGTTGAAAGAGTTGAGGGTTTTTGTAGTGATAATGATTGGAAACAAGCATATCGCGAAATTAATGAGATGGAGGAAAATTTTCATAATTTTGGTGCTGCTATAGCAAAATTTTGGGTTCACATAGATAAAGATGAACAATTAAGACGTTTTAAAGCCCGTGAAGATAATCCCACAAAGCAATGGAAACTACATGCTGAGGATTGGCGAAACCGTGAAAAATGGAATCTTTACGAGGAAGCAGTTGAGGAAATGTTCTTAAGAACCCATACATCTTATGCACCCTGGACGATTATTGAAGGCAATTGTAAGAGATATGCCAGAATTAAAGCTCTTGATGTCGTTATAAATTTAATTGAACAGAAGATAAAAGATAAACAATAGTAAAATTAATTATGAGAAGTTCTTTACAGTGCAACCATTCTTGATGGTTGTATATTGTTCATTTATTATTTCAATAAGTATAAAATCATTTTTTATCTGATATTGCTTGGATATTCTTGATTCCTTTAAGGGCAA
>MDSZ01177584.1_pt1 | contig 12127 bp, 7 predicted proteins | sample 811201 | NCBI WGS metagenome assembly MDSZ01 (sample SAMN05326647, study PRJNA326480) | marine metagenome | isolation source: seawater | place: Indian Ocean: North | collected 2010
GGGCGTCAATCTGAGTGCAGGATTCCATCGTGAATCCTTCCCAGAACAGGTCAAGAAGATTAGCATTCATGGAGACGGCGGTGGATCGGTTGATTTTTTGGTTTTGGCGAACTCAAAACTAACCGGTTTTACCGTCGTCTCCTACTTTTTCACGTTAATCCGCGATGAACCTTTTTTTGCTGACAGGTGAATAAGGATATACGCATGGTCAACCAGAATCCCGAACAAAAAGCCCGCGATGTTATCGATGCACAGCTTGAAAAAGCGGGCTGGGCGGTGCAGGACAAAAAGAAAATCGACTTTTCCGCCGCCCCGGGGGTTGCCGTGCGTGAATACCAGACCGATGTAGGCCCGGCGGATTACGTTCTGTTCGTGGATAAACAGGCCGTGGGTGTGATTGAAGCCAAGCCGGAACATTGGGGTGAACGGATCACCATGGTTGAAGACCAGTCCCAGGACTACGCCAACTCTACATTAAAATGGGTCAACAACAGCCAGCCCCTGCGTTTTGTCTATGAAAGCACCGGTGTGATCACCCGCTTTACCGACGGGCTGGACCCGCACCCGCGCTCCCGGGAGGTGTTCAACTTCCACCGCCCGGAAACCCTGACAAAATGGCTCCGGGAGCCGAAAAGCCTGCGCGGCCGCCTGCAGGATTTTCCGCCCCTGAACACCGAGGGGCTACGCGAGTGCCAGATCACCGCCATTACCAACCTGGAAGCCTCCTTCCGGCAGGACAAGCCCCGAGCGTTGATACAGATGGCCACCGGCTCCGGCAAAACCTTTACGGCGATTACCGCCTGCTACCGCCTGTTGCGGGAACCGGTCAGCGCCAACCGCATCCTGTTTCTGGTGGATACCAAAAACCTGGGAGAACAGGCGGAGCAGGAGTTCATGAACTATGTCCCCAATGACGACAACCGCAAGTTCACCGAGCTTTACAATGTCCAGCGCCTGAAAAGCCAGTATATTGCCAGTGATGCCCAGGTCTGCATCAGCACCATCCAGCGCATGTACTCCATTCTCAAGGACGAACCCCTGGACGAGTCACTGGAAGAGCAGAACCCGGCCGAGCAGCTGACCAGACCCAAAGAACCCCTCCCGGTGGTGTATAACGAAAAGATCCCGCCGGAATTTTTCGACGTCATCATCATCGACGAGTGCCACCGCTCCATCTACAACCTGTGGCGGCAGGTGCTGGAGTACTTCGACGCCTATCTGGTGGGCCTCACCGCCACGCCGGATAACCGCACCTACGGCTTTTTCCGCAAGAATGTGGTCAGTGAATATGACCACGAAAAAGCCGTGGCCGATGGGGTCAATGTGGGTAACGAAATCTTCGTGATAGAAACGGAAAAAACCAAACAGGGCGGCAAGATCAAAGCCAAACAACTGGTGGAAAAACGCGAGCGCACCACCCGCCGCAAGCGCTGGGAAACCCAGGACGAAGATGAAGCCTATTCCGCCAAGCAACTGGACCGGGATATCGTCAACCCGGATCAGATCCGCACTGTGATCCGCGCCTTCAAGGATTCTCTGCCGACCCTGTTCCCCGGGCGAAAGGAAGTGCCCAAAACCCTGATCTTTGCCAAAACCGACAGCCACGCCGATGACATTATCCAGACCGTGCGCGAGGAGTTTGGCGAGTGCAATCAGTTCTGCAAAAAGGTCACCTACCGCGTGGCTAAGGACAAAACCGATGCTGACGGAAAAGTCATTGAAAAGGGCGAAGACCCGAAATCGGTACTCTCCCAGTTCCGCAATGACTACTACCCGCGGATTGCCGTCACTGTGGATATGATCGCCACCGGCACCGACGTCAAGCCGCTGGAATGCCTGCTCTTTATGCGGGATGTGAAGAGCAAGAACTACTTTGAACAGATGAAAGGCCGCGGCACCCGCACCCTGGACAAGGACAGCCTGCAGAAGGTGACGCCATCGGCGAAAACCGCCAAAACCCACTATGTGATTGTGGACGCCATCGGTGTCACCAAATCGGTGAAAACCGCCAGCCAGCCGCTGATCACCAAACCCAGTGTGCCGCTGAAAGACCTGGCCATGGGCGTGATGATGGGCGCCAGCGATACGGATACCGTCTCATCCCTGGCCGGGCGACTGGCGCGGTTGGATAAACAGCTGGATGACAAGGAACGCGCCCGCATTGCAGAAAAAGCGGGGGGAACCCCACTTCTGGTCATTGTGGGTGAACTCTTTAACGCCATCGATGGTGATCGGGTAGAAGAAAAGGCACTGGAAATCGCCGGCCTGCCCCCAGGCAGTGACCCCGGCGATGACGCCCGCAACCAGGCCCAAAAAGAGCTGGTCAGCCAGGCTGCCAATGTATTCAACGGCGAGCTGATCGAACTGATCGACAGCATCCGCCGCGACAAGGAACAGACCATTGTTCACGATGATCTGGATGAAGTGATCCGGGCCGAATGGGCCGGGGAGACCGAAGAAAACGCCCGGGCGCTGGTACAGGAATTTGCCGACTACCTGCGCGAGCAGGCGGATCAGATCGACGCCCTGACCATCTACTTCAAAACGCCCGCCCGGCGTTCAGAAGTAACCTATTCCCAGATCAAATCCCTGCTGGAAACCCTGAAGCAGGACCGCCCCAAACTGGCGCCCCTGCGCATCTGGCAGGCCTATGCCCATCTGGACAACTACCGGGGCGACAACCCCCTGACCGAACTGACGGCTCTGGTGGCACTGATCCGCCGTGTTTGCGGCATCGACACCACCCTGACCCCCTTCAGCAGTACCGTAAGAAAAAACTTTCAGGACTGGATTATGAAATACCACGCCGGTGGCAGTGAAAAATTCAACGAACAGCAGATGCAGTGGCTGCATCTGATCCGCGACCATATCGCCAGCTCCTTCCATCTGGAAGCGGACGACCTGGATATGGCCCCCTTCGATGCCCAGGGCGGGCTGGGGCGCATGCATCAGCTGTTTGGTGACCGGATGAACTGGGTGATGGATGAACTGAATCGGGAGTTGGTGGCGTGATGGAATTTCAAATTCCTACTGGGTGGACGAGCACCACGTTAGAAAACGTTGCTAATTGGGGCTCTGGAGGAACTCCGTCAAGAAAAAATCCAGACTTTTATATCGGCGATATTCCGTGGATAAAGACTGGAGAACTTTTAAGTAAGTACATTCGAGATTCAGAAGAGAAAATTTCAGAAGAGGCTTTAAATAAATCAAGTGCTAAAATATTTCCTGCCGGCTCCGTGGGGATTGCCATGTACGGAGCAACTATTGGAAAATTGGCCATATTTTGTGTTGATGCCGCCACAAATCAAGCATGTGCTGTTGCGACCCCAATTGATGGGGTTATATATAACGAATTTTTATACTACTACTTACTATCTGAAAGACGGTCGCTTATTGATTCCGGAAAAGGTGGAGCACAGCCGAATATTTCCCAAAGCCTGCTGAAAATGTGGCCGATTTTATTGCCTCCCTTCAACGAACAAAAACGCATTGTTGCCAAAATCGAAGAACTATTCTCCGAACTTGATAACGGCATTGCCGCCCTGAAAACCGCCCGGGAGAAGCTCAAGCTTTACCGCCAGGCCGTGCTCAAACACGCCTTTGAAGGCAAGCTGACCGCCCAGTGGCGGGAGGAGAACAAGGACAAACTGGAAACCCCGGAACAACTCCTCGCCCGCATCCAGAAAGAACGCGAAGCCCGCTACCAGCAGCAACTGGAAGAGTGGAAAGCTGCCGTAGAAAAATGGGAAGAGAATGGCAAGGAAGGAAAAAAGCCGGGGAAGCCAAAGAAATTGGTTCAGCTTACCCCTGTGCTCGAAACATCAAAAAAAGAGTTTCCGCAACTACCGCCTGGCTGGTCTTATATAAGGCTTGGGAACTTGATTGACGAACCGACTTACGGTACATCAGCAAAGTGTGATTATGAGGCTGGCGAGCAAAGCGTACTCCGTATTCCCAATATTTATAGGGGAAGGATTGATGATTCAGATTTGAAGTTCGCAAGTTTTGATATAGGGGAGATTGATCATCTTCGGTTGAAGGTGGGTGACATATTAACTATTCGTTCCAATGGAAGTATAGCTCTGGTCGGAAGCTGTGCGCTTATTAAGGAAACGGATACAAAACATATTTTTGCTGGTTATTTGGTCCGGTTGAGGCCAAATATTAAAGTGATCAAATCAGAATATATGTTGTCTGCCATGAGTAGCCACTTTCTCCGAAAGCAAATTGAGTCCGCTGCAAAATCGACAAGTGGTGTCAATAATATCAATAGTCGAGAATTGCAAAATCTAATTATTCCTTTGGCATCTGTAGAAGAACAAGAAGAAATAATATCTATATTGGACTATATGCTCCCCTTGATTGATTCAGCTGAGCTTGAAATAGAACAACAACTAGAAAAATCCGAAACCCTCCGTCAATCCATACTCAAAAAAGCCTTTTCCGGCCAGCTGGTGCCGCAGAACCCCAACGACGAACCCGCCAGCGAGCTGCTGGCCCGGATTCAGGCGGAGAAAGCAGCTCAACAGGCGGCTGCAAAGGGCAAAAAAACGGCAGCCAAACGGGGCAGAAAGGCCAAGGTGGCATCCTGATGGTTATACTCGAGGTTAAAGGCCTGACAAGGTACAATAGGCTCATGTCGAGGAGGACCTGACCATGGCCAATGCAAACCAACTGAAAGCGCTGTTCCAGTCCCATCTGGAGGGGGACGATACGCGTTTCTACTCTGTTGCCATGCAGGTTGCAGCACATGAGGCCAAGCGTGGCCATGGCAAGCTGGCCGAGGAACTGCGTAGGCTGATTGATCAGGCCAAAACCCGGCGGGCAGCTGCCGCGACCGGCGGTGCCGTCCCCATTGGCAAGCCCAGGGGAGAGCTGGCCAACCTGCTTGCGGTCAGTTATCCCAAATCCCGCCTGTCCGATATGGTATTGAATAGCGAGCTGGCCATACAGCTGGAACGCATTATTCGTGAACAGCGTCATGCGGCGGAAATTCTCGCCCACGGTCTTCAGCCCCGCCGGAAACTTTTGCTGGTCGGCCCGCCGGGTACAGGGAAAACCCTGACGGCATCCGTACTGGCAGGTGAGCTGGGGCTGCCGCTATTTCAGGTACGGCTGGACGGACTGATCACCAAATTTATGGGCGAAACAGCCGCCAAACTCCGGCAGATTTTTGATTCAACCCAACAAGCCCGGGGTGTCTATTTTTTTGACGAATTTGATGCCATCGGTTCACAGCGGGGCTTGGCAAATGATGTGGGTGAAGTGCGCCGAATTCTGAACAGCTTTCTGCAGATGATCGAGCAGGATCAATCCCACAGCCTGATTATCGGCGCGACCAACCACCCGGATATTCTCGACAACGCCCTGTTCCGGCGGTTCGATGACATCCTGCATTATGAGCTTCCGGATGAAACACATATCGCTGATGTATTGAAATCCCGCCTTGGGCACCTGGCAGTTAAAAATATCTCTTGGAAGCGTTTGGCATCCAAAGCACTGGGGTTGAGCTATGCCGAACTGACCCGCGCGGCAGATGAGGTATTAAAAACGGCCCTGATTGAGTGCATCGACAAAATTTCTGAAAAGCATATAAGCCTGGCTCTGGAAGAACGGCGGAAACTTTCCAAACGGATGAGTGAAAGAAGCTAAAAAAGAATAAGGAAATTGGATGTCGGAAAACAGCAAAGACCATCGCCCACATTTTATTTTTCACTATAATGGCCAGGCACAGTCATTTTCCCCACCAAGACAAAGTATAAATGGAAAAGCTATACCTCCAAGAGATCGACAGTCACATGGCAATGCATTAAAGTCCCAGCTTGAACAGCTGGTTCCGACCCTGGCCGATGCAGTAGAGCAGCAACGTCAGGCGGGTATGGATGAAGGTTTTGGCCTGCAAATCGAATTTGAAAGTTTTCCTGATATTGAACTGGCTTTTCAGTCACTTGAATTTCAACGCTCAGGAATCGAACTTCGTAATGTTCGGTTTGATGAACACAAAACCTATGCCACTGTTTTTGTACCCGACGGCAAGCTGAAATTTTTTGAGAACAAGATTGCCGCCTATCTTGATGAAACCAAGGATAAAAAAAGTGGGCCCGCTCATGGCAAACTGCTGAATGCCATTGCGAAAATTCGTGCTGCCACTCTGAAGGCCCTGTGGACCGACACTCCAGACTCCATGCCCACCGACGATAATGAATCCCTTTGGTGGGAGGTCTGGTTGCCCACAAGAAAGGATCGTCAGGGTGTATTGAATCAGTTCAGGGAAATGGCGACAGGGCTGGGTTTTCGCCTGGCTCCAGGGGAGCTGCACTTTCCCGAACGGTCCGTATTGCTGGTCTATGGCTCTGTCGGGCAGATGAAGCATTCGATGCTTATCTTAAACAGTATCGCCGAATTGCGCCGGGCCAAGGAAACGGCCGAGTTCTTCGACTCTCTGGTGCCACAGGAACAGCACGAATGGGTTGATGAGCTGAATACCAGACTGACGATTCCTGAAGAAACTGCCGATGTGCCCCATGTCTGCCTGCTTGATACCGGCGTTAATAACGGGCACCCCTTGCTGAACAGAGCGCTTGCTACAGCGGATCAGCACAGCGTAGAACCCGGTTGGGGTGTTAATGACTCGGAGGGTCATGGCACCGAAATGGCTGGCCTCGCGTTATTGGGTAACCTTACGGAAGTGCTGTCCACTCAATATCCGGTATCCGTGCCTCACCGGTTGGAGTCCGTAAAACTGATTCCACATGATGGCGCCAACGGACAGGATGCCCGACACCATGGCTACCTTACCGCAGAGGCTGTTGACAGACCGTCAGTCACGGCACCAGACCGCAAGCGGGTTTACAGCATGGCGGTCGCGGCCAGGGATAATCGTGACCGGGGGCGGCCGTCGGCCTGGTCTGCCACACTGGACAGGCTGGCCTGTGATGCTGATGCGCAGGGCGAAACGCCCAAACTGTTCGTGGTATCCGCTGGCAATATCAAAGACCCGAATGCCTGGATGGAATACCCGGACAGCAATACAACGGACGGGATTCATGACCCGGCTCAGGCATGGAATGTGTTGACGGTCGGTGCCATGACCCATCTGACGAAAATCACGGAACCGGATGCGCAGCACTATACACCCATAGCCGAAGCGGGTGGCTTGAGCCCGTTCAGCACCACCTCTCAGACCTGGCAGCCTTATTGGCCTTTGAAGCCGGATGTGGTGTTTGAGGGGGGCAATGCGGCCAGTGATGGCTTGGGTGCTGCATGGACGTCAAGCTTGAGCCTGCTTACAACCTGCGCCCATATCAATGAGCGTTTATTTAAAACCACGAATGCCACCAGTGCCGCATCGGCTCTGTGCGCCAGAATGGCGGCCCAACTGATGGCACAGTATCCGGATCTCTGGCCGGAAACCATTCGTGGCCTTATTGTACATTCGGCGGAATGGACCGAAACCATGAAACGGATGTTTTTACCAACTAGTGGTGCTCCCAAAAAACGAGACGTGGTTCGGTTGGTTAGGCATTGTGGTTTTGGTGAACCCAGTTTGGACAGAGCGCTCTGGAGTGCTGGCAACTCACTAACCATGATTTGTGAGGAGTCACTGCATCCGTTCAAACGTAAGAAAAGCGAAGAGCCAACATACAGAGATATGAATCTCCATCTACTCCCGTGGCCGAAAAGTGAACTGGAAGCCCTGGGGGAAACAGAGGTGGAAATGCGGGTAACATTGTCCTACTTCATTGAGCCTAATCCCTCGGCACGTGGTGTCACTTCCCGTTACCGCTATGAATCCCATGGCCTGCGGTTTGATGTAAAGCGCCCCTCGGAAAGCGATCCTGAATTCAGGGCACGTATCAATGCCGCAGCCAGAGACGATGAGGAAGGGCTCAGCAAAGCCGGAAGCGATACTGATCCCTTCTGGTTGCTTGGGAAGAACAATCGGCACAGGGGCTCGCTACATTCCGATATCTGGAAAGGTACAGCCGCAGACCTGGCCAGCCGGGGTATGATTGCTGTTTATCCCTCATTGGGATGGTGGAAAACAAGACCGGCACTTGAACAATACGACCGAAGTGTAAGGTACTCCCTTATTGTTTCTATTCGGGCCCCGGAGGTTGATGTCGATTTGTATACTCCCATTGCCAATCAGGTGGGTGTAGCCGTTGAAGTTTAAATCGTGGTTTGCTGCAAAGAAGTGAAGAGCCAGCCAGACTCTCCACGTAGTCCGACCCAAAAATACCGATTAACCCATATAGGCAAACAGCTGCTAGCTGCCAGGAACAAGGATTTATGAACACCGCTTCCATTGTCTCCCGAGTCTGGAGCTTCTGTACCACACTGCGTGACGACGGAGTGAGCTACGGCGATTATCTGGAACAGCTCACTTATCTGATCTTCCTGAAAATGGCTGATGAGTATTCGAAGCCGCCCTACAACCGGGATGTGGGCATTCCGGAAAAGTACAGCTGGCAGGCGCTCAGGAGCAAAAGGGGTGCCGAGCTGGAAGTGCTTTACGTGGAGCTGCTGCGGGAGCTGGGCAGCCACAAGGGTATGCTGGGGCAGATTTTCACCAAGGCCCAGAACAAGATTCAGGATCCGGCCAAGCTCTATCGCCTGATCGACATGATCGACAGCACCGATTGGGTCATGATGGGCGCTGATATCAAGGGCGATATCTATGAAGGTCTGCTGGAGAAGAATGCGGCAGACACCAAGTCAGGAGCGGGCCAGTACTTTACGCCCCGGGCCCTGATCCGGGCCATGGTGGAGTGTGTGCGCCCGGAACCCGGGAAAACCATCGCCGACCCGGCCTGTGGCACTGGCGGTTTCTTCCTCGCCGCCTATGACTTCCTGACCAATCCGGATAACTACAATCTGGACAGGGAACAGAAACAGTTCCTCAAGCACAGTACCTTTTACGGCAACGAGATTGTCGCCAATACCCGCCGGCTCTGCCTGATGAACATGTTCCTGCACAATATCGGCGAGATTGACGGCGACAGTCTGGTTTCTCCCAACGACGCCCTTGTGGCGCCCAGTCCGATCAGTGTGGACTATGTACTGGCCAATCCACCCTTTGGCAAGAAAAGCTCCATGAGCTTTACCAACGAGGAGGGTGAGCAGGAAACCGACGAGCTGACCTATAACCGGCAGGACTTCTGGGCCACAACCTCCAACAAGCAGCTCAACTTTGTGCAGCATATCCGCAGCATGCTGAAAACCACCGGCAAGGCCGCCGTGGTGGTGCCGGATAATGTGCTGTTTGAAGGCGGTGCCGGAGAAACCATCCGCCGCAAGCTGCTGGAAACCACCAATCTGCACACCATCCTGCGGTTGCCGACCGGCATCTTCTACGCCCAGGGCGTCAAGGCAAATGTGATCTTTTTTGACAACCGCCCGGCCAGCCCGGAACCCTGGACCAAAGAAGTCTGGTTCTATGATTACCGTACCAACATTCACCACACCCTGAAGAAAAAGCCCATGCGGTTTGAAGATCTGCAGGACTTCATCCGCTGCTATAACCCGCAAAACCCGGCCGAGCGGCAGGAAACCTGGCATCCGGAAAACAATCCGGAAGGTCGCTGGCGCAAATACAGCTATGAAGAACTGATTGCCCGCGACAAGACCAGCCTGGATATCTTCTGGCTCAAAGACAAGAGCCTGACTGATCTGGATAACCTGCCGGAGCCGGATGAGCTGGCCGAAGAAATTATTGAAAATCTGGAAGCGGGCCTGAACAGCTTCAGGGCGGTTCTGAACAAGCTTTCCGGGAGATAGGGGCTCGCTTTGGCTCTGGTTGCATAAACCCCGGTTGACAGGGGATTGCGCGGGGCCGTCCGAGAGGATGGACCCGGATCGGCTTTGGCCGATCCTCGGGGCTTTGCCCCACCGTCGCCAGCGTCCGGATTGCCTGCGCAGTTTGCCGAACGGAGGTTCTGTCTCTGCCTTCAGGCTGACCAGGGTTGCACAAAAAAGCCCCGCACATGGCGGGGCCTTTTGTGGAATATGGCCCGCCCGAGAGGATTCGAACCTCTGACCTTTGCCTCCGGAGGGCAACGCTCTATCCAGCTGAGCTACGGGCGGGTGAAACTTTTCGCAAGGTGCGTCAGTTTCGCGAGCGCAATCTTACGTGTGTAGAGGCTTTCTGTCTAGCCCCTGATGCGTGTCTTTGGTAACCGGCGGTCAGGGGTAAAGTGGCTCGGGGGTGATGCTGGTCATTTCCTCGGCAGTGCTGAAGGAAACCTCGCCGTCCTGAATGGTGACCTGGAAGTTCATGGAACGCCGGGCCAGCTGTGCCAGGGCGCTGGTGGCTTCCGGGGGCAGGTTGACGATGGTCAGGTTACGGAAGCGCTCCAGCTTTTCCCGGTTCTTGCCCCACCACAGGGGAACCGCCCGTCCGCCGTAGGTATAGAGGATAACCTGCTGTGCCCGGTTGCAGGCCTTGCGGATGCGGCTTTCCTCGGGCAGGCCCAGCTCGATCCAGAGTTCGATTTCATCGCTCAGGCTTTTCTGCCAGAGTTCCGGTTCGTCGTCTGTGCAGAGGCCCCGGGTGAATTCCAGCTGGTCGCTGGCGTTAAGGGCAAAGGCCAGCAGGCGGATCATCATGCGTTCGTCGGTTTCCGACGGGTGGCGGGCAATGGTCAGCAGGTGGTCTGCATAATGGTGCCTGTCCATGTCGGCGATATTGAGTGTGGCTTTGAAGATGGTTGCTTTAAGCGCCATGGGTTTCCTGCATTGATGGAAAAAAGGTGGTTTGCGCTAGTGTAATCCGGTTCTCTTTCCCGTGAGTAAGACCTGTGTTGATGTTGCGTGATTTTCTGGTGCCGTTTTGTCTGCCGGGTGAAAGGCTTCGCCCGGTGTTTGTGGCGCCGGTCAGTGGCTGGGGCCAGGGTATGCAAAGCCTTACGCAGGAAGGGCAGCCTTGTCCGGGCCGCCCCCCTTTGTGGCTATGCCGCCGGGCTGGCGCTTTCCGGTTTCTCTCCGGTTTCGGCGTCCAGCGGGCGTTTGGCCCAGTAACCGGCCACCAGGGATCCGGACAGGTTGTGCCATACGGAAAACAGGGTGCCCGCCACCGCGGATGCAGGAGTAAAGAACTTCATGGCCAGGGCTGTGGCCAGGCCGGAGTTCTGCAGCCCTACCTCAAAGGATACGGTGCGGCAGGTACTTTCGCTGAAACCGAGAGCGCGGCAGATCCAGTACCCGGAGGCCAGGCCGATGCTGTTGTGCAGGATAACGGCCAGGGCGACGATCGGGCCGATGCTGGCCAGCTGGCCGGCATTGAGGGCGACCACGATGGCGATGATCAGTACGATGGCGGTCATGGAAATCAGCGGCAGAACCGGCTCCAGCTTCCGGGTCAGTGAATGCATGGTGACATTGAGCAGCAGTCCGATTCCGACCGGGACCAGGACGATCTTGACCAGGCTCATCAGCATGCCGAGGGCTGGCACGTCCACGCTCTTGCCGGCCAGCAGCTCCACCAGCAGCGGGGTCAGCACCACCCCCAGCAGGGTGGAAATGGAGGTCATGGTGATGGACAGGGCCACATCTCCCCTGGCCAGATAGCACATCACATTGGAGGAGGTTCCCCCCGCAACACTGCCCACCAGCACCATGCCCACGGTCAGCATGGGGTCGAAGCCCAGCAGCAGGCTGATGGCCAGTGCCGCCAGAGGCATCACGGAAAATTGCAGCAGCAGGCCGATGGCAACGGCTTTCTTGTTGTTGACGACATTAAGGAAATCCTGCGGCCGGAGGGTGAGGCCCATGGCCAGCATGATGATGGTCAGCAGGGGCACAATCTGGCTCTTCAGATCCACGAATACGGCCGGGAAGATATAGGCGCAGACTGAAAACAGTACCGCCCAGAGCGGAAACAGTTGAGTGACGGTCCGTAACATACAGATTCCTGTTGTGTGTTATGTGTGGTGAATAAGGGGCAGGTGCGCTGCCGCGGAGCACAGAAGCACCAGTGTAGCGCATCAGGTACCCGCAGGGCAGGGAGGGGCGGGGGAATCAGGTGCACTGAAACAGGTCATTCAGTTTGCGCATAGGTCTGTATTGCGTATTCCAGACCAAGGTTGCCACTGATTCCAGACGAAGCCTGCCACCCATTCCACGCGAA
>MDSZ01062444.1_pt1 | contig 12126 bp, 9 predicted proteins | sample 811201 | NCBI WGS metagenome assembly MDSZ01 (sample SAMN05326647, study PRJNA326480) | marine metagenome | isolation source: seawater | place: Indian Ocean: North | collected 2010
TCCGTCTGCAGTTGGTCACTAGTCGGTTGCCTTCAGTACTATTAATATTACTCCTACTAGAATTCTTGTCAACACTTTTTTGTAAAAAAGATAAACTTTTTTAATTATTTTTTTGGAGTCACTTAAAATCATTCGAATCTAATGCTTTTGTAATGTCATATGACCATATATTTTTGGTGCGATTTAATATCACACCAGTATATTTCATTAGTAAATTTCTAAAAAAAATAAGAATTGGATTGCTTAAATGATTTAATTTTGCTTGATTTAAAGATTGAATATGAATGGACTTGATTCTATCAATCCTAAGTTGCTGATATCTATTCTGAGTCTTTCTAAAATCACTATTATGTCTATGCAGTAAATTACCAAATGCATAAGCATCTTCTAATGCTAAACAACCTCCTTGACCCATGAATGGAACAATTGGATGAGCTGAATCTCCTATAAAAGTTATATTATTATCAAATAAAGTCTCTATTTTAGGTCTTACATAAACACCCCATCTATATATATCTTTTGAATCTTTTAGTAATGAATATCTATTAACTAAAGCTGATGGCAACTTTAGTTGTAATTCATCTATTGAACCTTTTTCTTTCCATGATTCATTAGTTTGTTTTGTGTTTTTTATAGCAGCGATAAAACTTATTCTGTGACTGTCTATAGGATAAGAAACAATGTGAAAATTTGAGCCTAAATGAAAATTTATATCATCTTGTTTAGATGGAAGAATAGCTCGCCATACTGAGTATCCACTATATTGTGGTTTATGTTTTGATAAGAGTGAATATTTTTGACATATTGACTTTATACCGTCACATGCAGCGATATGCCTTACATTACATTTATCATTATTTGTGAAATAAACCATCTTATCTGTTAGGTCCAAATTTGATAGTTCATAATCAAAATGAAGCTCTCCGTTTAATGACAAATATTTATCTAACAAGACCTTATATAAATTTTTTCGAGATGTTGTAATTACATCTACCGGTATTTTAGTGATTTCAGAGTTATTAGAATAAAAGGTAGCTTGTGATGGGCTTCCAGAAATTGCTTTAATATTTTCAGATATACCCAAGCTTTCTAGGACTCTCATCCCGTTAGAAGAAATTGAAATACCAGCGCCATATTCACTAATATTTTCAGATTTTTCAAAAATTACGCATGGAATATTATTTGCTTTCAAAACACTTCCTAGGGCGAGGCCTGAAATTCCTGCTCCAATAATACCAATATGATTTGAATAATCTTTCATATAATAATTATGCCTTATAAAGAAAAAAGGAGGCATAAAGCCTCCTTTCTAATTAATTATTAATTAACTTGGTGATCTCATTGATAATCCAAAATATGATCTAGCATTGGTACATGAAAAACCTTTTAAGTTTTTTGCTGCTTCTGAATCTCCAATTTTAGAATAATATAATTCAGCATTAGTTCCTCTCTCAGAAATTGATGAAGAATACATTAATCTTATAAAATCAACGCCATCTGGTAACTGATAACCTGCATCAGGAACAATCATCTTTCTTCCAAGAGTGTCACCTTGTGATTGAGCATAAATAGCAAAATCTTTATACATGTCGTATACCTGACGTGCGTCATAGCCTTCTTCTATAGTGCAATCAGCATATGTAGCATACATCATGTTTCCAGCATCCATACTTGAAGGTTGAGATATTGCCCATTGCCAAGTATCAACCTGTCTGCTATTTGTGACTGGAAGTGATTCAAGCAGTTTTGGACCACCCTCTGTAATCCATGTCTGCAATGCATTGAATTGAGAGCTTGGTGAAGGCCATGTGTTTACCCACATTACATCTGCACTACTCATATCAGAATGAAAATATGGTTGGAGTAAAGCAACCGTCATCTCATCATAAGTATCTCCTTTTCCTTCTGCCCATTTAGCAAATTTTCCATACCAAGCAACTAAATCATCAATATCTTTATTACTGTTAAATTTACCAATGTAGTATTCTGCTTTATTGGCTTCTACTTCATATTTGTATTCAGGGGTTTCATGATCATCTGCAACAATCGTAAAACTAAATATTAAACCTAAACTTAATAATAATTTCATATATATCTCCTATTTAAAAACCAATTGGCCAATTAATTCGACGCTAACAATTTCACGAATATCCTCATAGCTTTGTGATAATTGAATATTATCTTCTTGAGAAATCGTTTTCCTAAATTTCTCTTCAAATTCTGCCGCTTGATCGTCAGACCAAGGGGCTTTATTTGCCCAGCTTGGATAAGTCAACGTTAGGTATACAGTTGAGCCGTCATTTCCAACATAAACATTATAATTAGAAATAATCCCCATCTCCTTTTGGATTTCTGAAGCTGCAACCCATGTTTTTTCTATTCCATCAAGATATTGCTGCAAGAAATTTGTTTTAACCTTAACGGTTGTTAATTCAATAACACCGTCAGCAAATTCTCTTGTGTCTTCTTCTTGAGTAAAAGCTGATATTGAAAATACCAACATAGAAACTAATAATAATCTCATAATTTTCCTCTCTATAATTAATGACTAATTAATATAACATTAGATTTTAAAAATAATCTAAAAAATATGTATATTTTTTATAACTATTCTATAAGGCCATAAAGATCGTATTGTGATACAAAATCCCATATTTCATTTGAAGCACTTACGTTGTAATTTCCAATAAAAGGCCAGTCATGGCCCATTTCAGGATGAACAATTAATTTTACGTTTACATCATTCAAACAATCTTCATATGTGTCGTACACAATCAGATCAATGTTGTTTGAATATTTAATCAACCTATTTGCTTCTAGATTACAAGAATTATAGTTTACCCAATAGTCGATTACATCTGGAATACTCTTAGATCCACTGTTTCCATTGTATGGAACTACGAAGTCTAATAGTCCATGAATTTGCAGCACTGGGGTTGGATGAGATGGGGAACAATTATCATATGTATCATAAGTCATCGATCCTGTTACTGAGGCAATAGCGGCAATTTTTTCACCAAGGTTACAAGCAAGATGGTAGCTCATATAACCACCATTAGACATTCCAGAAGAATATATTCTTGTTTCATCAATTTGAATTTTATCTTTTATCAAACCAATTATGGTATCAATAAATTCAATATCCTTAACGGTACTTTTAGAAGTCCATCCTCCAACATTCCAATGAGCCGACAATGAAGCCGTTGTTGCTCCTTGAGGATAAATTACAACAAGATTATTGGAATCAGCAATTGGCATATAGTTTGTATAACCTAAATGTCTTGAAGCAGATGAGCCATATCCATGAAGTGCAAACAATACAGGAATGCTTTGATTGATATCTAAGTTATCAGGTTTATAAACATAGTAGTATCTATCTAGATTATCATGTTTAAGATCGCACTTTTGTAAGTTTTGTATTGAAGTGTTTGAGCATAATTCAATAAGAGAATCATCCTGAGGAGAGCTTAAATCTTGATTGTTTGATCCTGAAGAGCCACCCCCACCGCATGCAGCTATAGAAAATAAAAATAAAAGTAATACTAAAACTTTCACTAAATAATTGGTGCGGTACGCCGGTCTCGAACCGGCGGCCTTCTGCTTGGCAAGCAGACGCTCTACCAACTGAGCTAGTACCGCTTTGAAGTGAAACTGACTATACATATTTAAGCAGATTCTTACAATAGAAAATTAAAAATTTAATCTAATAATAGTTTCGTCAACGGTTTTAATGCTGTTTTACTTTTTTGTAAGATAAAAACAGATTCCTGATTTTTATCTAAAGAAATATCTATTTCTACAATATCATGAAAAAATATCTCTGGATCATGGTGGTGATCTTCTCCAGTATGCGAGAGAGAGATTTCTTTAAAAAAATATGTCCTATCTAATTCATTAACGATTCCATTTTCATCGCCATATAAAACAACAAAAGTATTTACTGGGATAATTTCTGAAACACGTTTCAAGTGTTGCTTTATCAATTCAGATGAAAATTTTAATTCTTCATCAAATTTAACTGTTTTAAAATTAATTTGATTTTTATCTAAACTAGCTGGTGTAACGACATTACCATGATGGTCTATTCTTAACTTTAAATCAGCTGATATTGGATTAGAAATTAAAATAGTAAAAAGTATTAATAAAATTTTCAAAAGTTGCTCCAGTTTATTCCAATTTGGCCTCCAAGACCTGAGTATTCTACAAAATATTCCATCCAGTGGTTGCTTTCAGTTGTTCCATTACCAGACCAGTACATTAAATCATCAAAGTTTCTAGAATCATATGCACCATAGGCATTAGTTTGGTCACCTTGGATATCATATGCAGTTACTGTTCCAAAACATAAGCTATCTTCGTAGCCTTCAACTTCTGAATATGGTTCATCACAGTAATGTAATTGATTAAATGATGTAAAAAATCCTTGATATACATCAGCATATGATTCAAGAGGATCTTCTGTTGTTATAAAGTTTGACTGGCCATCTTTCTCAAATATTCTATATGCTATCTTTTGCCACCCTGAACTTTGTTTTGCAAATGTCAGTGATGTTAAGTCTGTATATGAATCATTTAATACTCCATCTACATACCATCTAATTTCAAAAATATCATTCGGAATAATAAAATCTAGATTTATTGTTACACCAGTTCCGGTAAATTGATATGTAAGATTGTGAAGTCCTTGATATTTAAGAGCTTGAATAACAAAACTTTCAACTCCAACTTTATCCCATGATAGTGCAGGAGTTTTAGTACCAAAATACCACCATTGTTCTCGATCTTCCCTATTTGGACTACCCATAATATTTTCATAAGTTGGTCTAGATGTATGTTCTCTGCCGTAATATGTGCCTTTAAATATCCCCATTCCCTCTGTTATGTTCTCATCATGATAGCCAGGAATATTATCTGGATTGGCAAAATGATGTTTCCATTTAAAATCTTCAGGTTGATCTTCAGAAGTAGTATTTGGACTTGCATCAACCCAACCACAGAACCAATCAAAAATTAAACCATCTCTTTCAATTTCATCGTTTTCGTCGCTATCAATAACACCATCTTCATTAGTATCATATTCTATTAAATCATCATAATAATCATTAACTGAAAGACAGTTAATTGCACCATCAGGGTTGTCTTCTGGATCCCAATAATCAGACCTGTACTCATCAGCCATATCATTAAAAGAATGGCCAAATTCATGTTTTAAAGTATTCATGACCACTCTAATGGATACATCTAGTGAAACATTAGAATATATATATAAATCTTGAATATTAATTGGAGTACTGCAGCCTCCGCATGCAGTTCCTCTACCTTCAGTAGAGGTTAAGACTGAAATATTATCGATATCATTTATTCCATAACTTTTAATTAAATCTTCGGCACTCGTGACGAATTCACTATTAAAGCAATACATGTTGTCATCTCTTAAACTACATCCTTTGTCAGAGAAGGCACCATCATAAAATTCATCAACCTCATCATCAGTCATTGAATCAAAATCATTATCTTCTTTTATAGTTCTTCCTGTTTCAATTTTAAGACGAGTTTCATCAGAGCTTAATTCAATTATATTGATATTAAAAAAATTATTAATGAAATAATCAATACCATCATCATTTATAAAATCTAGCCATTCTTTGAGACCTTGTCGTATTCCGATCAATTGAGAATCCTCAAAAGAATCTACATAAATCACATAATTAAAACGTCTATTTGTATCTAAATGATCACCAAGGAATGTATACACAGAATTAATTGATTGTTCATCAGAAATTTTTTTCAAATTCCAAAACTTTACTTCGGCTGAGGTGGAATCACTCCCATCTGAAACAGTTAAATCAACGTCTAATGGTCCTGCAAAACTATAATTTCCAGAATCTATGGTAACAATACTATCTTCTGAATTGTATGAAGTATTAAGATTGCCATAATCACTACTTGATGAGAAAACTAGTTCAGAAATTTCATTATCAACATCATCAACTTGAACTTTAATAGTAAAGTTTTCATCAGAAAAAATATTTTCATATGAATCATTGGTCTCTAACAATATTAATGAAGGTGGATCATTAACTGAGTTAACGGTTATGGCAACTGTTCCACTCTTAGTATTATTGTTTGAAGCAGTAACTGTATATTGAAATTGATCTGACCCAAAAAAATTAGTATTTGGAGTGTAAGTTATTTGGGCGTTAGATGATGAAAATGCAAGGGATCCATTTTCAGGTTGACTATCAATGGTGTATGTAAAAGTAACTGACTCATTTGCTGTTGCGGCTATGGAACCGCTAAAGGTAGAGTCTTCATCTACACTAAAGGAAGTTAATCCTAAAGTTATTGAAAAAGGAGCAGGTAGAGCTGGTGCTGATGCGCCTCCGCCACCGCCTCCTCCGCCACAGGAAGAAATGATTATTGAAATTAGCAACAATTGTTTGAACCGCATCATATAATTATATAAAAAAAAGAGGGCCCAGGCCCTCTTTTTAATTAAACTTTAATTCATCTAAAACTTATATCTAAATCCTAACCTGTGGATTGGACCATGATCTTGAGATAGAAATAACATTTCTTTATGTCTAGCGTATAACCTAGTTGGTTCATCATTTAAATTCTGAACCTCGAAGAAAACTACTGCATCTTCATTTAAATTATAAGCCATTGAGAGATCCCATTGTTCTCTCTTCTCAACATAAAGAGGTTGATCATAATTACCAAAACCTGCAACAGTTTCGCCTCTTGTGTTTAAGGCAATTCTTGCAGTAACTTTTGAGTCTTCATAAAAAACAGAGAAGTTACTTGAATCACCTAAACCAGGTAATATAAATTGACGACTTAAATCATTTCTATCAATGTCAACATCTCCACCTGATACAAAAGTTGCATTAATTTGCGTACCGAAACCTGAGTCTCCAAAAAGATGTTGAAGTACAACTTCAAACCCATCTACAGAGCCAGATTCAAGATTAAGTGGTCTTGTTATTTCAAACATAGCTAATGGGTCTGCACTAGTTCCATCAATATAACCAGGTTCACATCTCCACCATCCATCATAATCACAAGCCCCATATGGGAAACCGTTTGAGACATCAATACCCCTAGACATTGCTACTGCAACCCAGCCCATGTGTTGATATAGATTCATCCATGATTGTGCCCATAAAGCTTGTTGAGATACACAATCACCAGAACCCCATTCACCAGGGAAACCAGGATCTGGTCTTCCAGCTGCATCCCAAGCTTGCACACAAGCTTGTGCATATGCACCAATTTCTCCATTAGCAGGGTTTGTTAAGGTATCGATAGTTCCCATTGAAACATCAGAACTAATAAAATTATCAATTTCTTTTTTAAAGTAATTTAATGAGAAATAACTACCTTCATCATAATAATATTCATAAGCAAGATCTATGTTTTCAGATTCAAGTGATTCTAGATTAGGATTACCACCTGAAGCAGTTGGTATTAAGTAATCTCTGTTTCCAAACTGGAAAGAACTTCTTAAATCTTGTAAAGATGGTCTCCCCATTGATTTACCATAACTAAATCTTAGAACTTGATCGTCACTAAGCTCGTAAGCCATTGCGAGTTGAGGAAGTACAATGTCATTGCTTCCAGATCTAGATGCAGCAATTTCACCGCCATTTGGGTAAATAAGACCATTAATCATATCCCATCTAATCACAGAAGGTGTTGCTTCTAGAGCAGTTGAAGTTGTCTCTGATTCTTCATAACGAACTCCAGCAACTACATTTAGAGGTCTATCATTAACAGTAAATTCCATATTCACCTGAACAAATAATGCATCTAATGTCTCTTCAACCTGATCATTAATATCAATTGGTCCAGCTGTAATATCACCAAAAAGCATTTCCCATTCCTCAATGGCAAGATCTTTATTTAAATCAAAATAGTATGACGTTGGTAGTATATTAGGTAGGAATGCATCCATAAAACCATGAGTGAGGGTTTTATTAAAAATTGCAGGATTTGCTGCAGTTCCTGGAGTAGCATTATTAATTTGCTCCATTCTTATATCGTTAAAAACTGAGTCAGCTCTTGAAAAACCAAATTCAACAGATTTTATAGACTCGCTAATTGCGCCATTCAAGTTTTCCCACTTACCTTTAATTTGCATTTGATCCATTTGGTTTTCTTTAAATGCGTCCCTGTAATACAAAGAACCATAAGTGTAATCATCTTCATCAAACGGTCTGTCATAGGCAAAACTATTTATACCTGATTCACCACCGTTATAATGAGTTATGGTTCCATTTGCAGGAGCAACAAAACCTAATTCGTTTGGAAGTTCAGTTCCTTCTTTTTCTGCTGAAGAGTCATGATAATCAAAAACAAATGAAAGAGTATCTGAAAAATCCCATTCTATATTTAATCCTACTGATGCATTCTCATTAACAGTATCACCCCATATTAATTGGTGGTCATATCCTCTATCACCAACCACAACATCTGTGTAAACACCATTTTTATTTATTGTGCCTTGTAAAGTAGTCCAGCCACCTAACCAAGATCCAAACATTTGACCAGTTGAACTAAACTCAACCTTTGAGAATGTATAATCAAGTGTTGCCATTAAATTGTCTGAAAAAGCGTATTGCATAGTCACTTGTGCATTAGTTCTTTCTCTATCGTTTTCTTTGATTTGATATGCTGTTGGTTCTTGATAAAAAGTTTTACCATCTGCTCTTTGATTGTTATTTGTAATCCCAGACGCAGTCTTATCAACTCTTGAATATCCCTCAATAGCAGCCATATCTTCTACAACTAACCAATTAGATTCTCTTGTTCCCTCTTCAACATTATTTCTATCTTGAAAAGATCCTGATATTGCAAAACCAAATTTACCAAAATTTGAACTATGAACGAAATTAAATTCTGGTTTTAAACTATCACTACTTGTTGAGTCATCAAGAACGTCAACTGAAAAGGAATTTAAACTTCCATTAATTGAAAGTGGTTTAGTTGTAACCATATTAATCGTTGAACCAATCCCACCTGAAGGAAGCGAACTGTTGGTTGACTTATAAACTTCTACTGCAGAAATACCATGTGATGATATATCTCCAAAATTAAAAGATCTTCCGCCGCCCCATTGACCAGGTACAGTAGGCATTTGTCGACCATTAAGAGTTACTAGGTTTAGTTCAGGTCCAAAACCTCTTACCGCTACTCTTTCGCCTTCTACATTGCTTCTATCGATACCGATACCAACAACTCTTGCTAAAGATTCTGCAAGATTATTATCTGGAAATTTACCAAAATCTTCAGCTGTAATAGCATCTACAACACCAACGTTACTTCTTTTAATGTCAATTGCGCTAATTAAACTTTTTTTAATCCCTGTTACTACGACTTCTTCAACATCCTCAGTTGTATCAGTTTCCTGAGCAACAATTAGAAATGAAAAAGGTAGCATTAATAATAATGATAACAAGTACTTGTTCACGAGAGTCCCCCTTAAGGTAAGTGAATTTTTAATAGCGATATTAAACTTTTTTGACACATTTATGTCAAGGAAAAATATATATTAAATAAAAAATAGATTATTTAAAAGTTTATAAATTTTAGTGTTTCTTCTCCATATTCAGACCACCAATCCATCCCCATCAGATGAATTTTTTCTAAGTTTTCATCAGAGTCATCATCTAGAAACCTATTTATCTGTCCAAGAGGTGAATTTATTCTTAGATAATTATCTGTGAAGAATTCATTTGAGATTTCGTTGTGAATTTCTGAGTCTAGCAACATCCCCATAATATCATTTCTTAACCAACCTACTCCTCCCCATTTTGTAGATAAATCTCCACTTATTTTATTTTTATTTTGGCCAGATCCAAGGCTTAGGATTTTAATATTATTTGTTTCTAGAATTTTTTTAGAATATGAAAAACCAATCAAAGTTGGGTTATTAGTAATTATGCTTCCATCGATCATCCAGGATTTATCTTGCATTTGATAGGTAGGAAAATACATTGGAGCAGCACTAGAAGCAGCAATAGCATCCTTGAAAGTTATATCTGGAGTATTAACAGAATCAAAAACTGCATGACTTCTATTTTCAATGTCATAGGCATAGCATAAAAAAGGTTTATTGGACTCTCTTAATGTATTCTTTTTGAAGATCTCATCTAACATTTCCAGCCTGCCCTCACTTTCATATCTAGGTCTAGCTTGAAACAAAGAAGCTTTGTCCCAAAAAAAAGAGCTATTCATTATTTTATCCAAATAGCTTTTAGTCCAGTAGCTTTTAACCTTGTCTGCACTAAATCCACCAAATGCAAAACAAGCTGCATTAAAAGCTCCAGCGCTTGTTCCGATAAACATATCAAAGATATCTGCTACTTTTTTTCCACTCTCTGCTTCAAGTTTCTTTAAAAAAACAATAGATGCAATTGTTCTTACACCGCCCCCATCAAAACAGATAATTTTTTTGTTGTTAAATTTTGTAAGAAAACTAAAAAAGTTTTTCATTGAATTATCTTTTCATTTAAGAATTCAGATGCATCCTTTAAGCTTCCAAGATTAATAACATTCTTATATCCAATATCTATGAGAATATTTGTTGCTTTTTGTGACCTATTGCCGCTTCTGCAATATAAAAAAACCTGATCATCTTCATCAATCATATTGGCCACAGAAACTATGTCTTGCCATTCGATATTGATGGCGCTTTCAACGTGACCAGAATTGAACTCATCGTCAGTTCTGACGTCAATTACATAAGTATTAGTTGCAAATAGTTGAAAGCTTAAGATGAGAACAATAAATAATTTTTTCAATTGTTCTTAATTCCAGTCATCCATAATCATATCAGAAGCCTTTTCTCCAATCATAATTGTAGGTGCGTTTGTATTTCCGCCAATTAATGTTGGCATTATTGAAGCATCAACAACTCTTAGACCTTCTATACCATGAACCTTTAATTTATCATCAACAACTGCCATATCATCTGATCCCATTTTACATGTACCTACAGGATGGTAGACCGTATCAGCATCTTCTCTTATTGCCTGCTCAATATCGTTATCATCATCTAAATTTACAGGTCTTTGTGTATGATTTGCTGTATATTTACCTACAGGATGTTTGTTTAATATACTCATCATTTTTTTATAACCAGCAACAAGATCTGTTACATCATCGGGATGAGATAAAAACTTTGGATCAATTAATGGATCGTCAAAAGGATCAGCTGAATTTAAAGTAACCTCACCTCTTGATTTTGGTCTTAGTAAACATACATGACAACTAAGACCATGGCCCCAAACAGATGTTCGTCCATGGTCAATTACCATTGCAGGTGCAAAATGCAATTGGATATCGGGTATATTTTTTTCATCATTTGATTTGATGAAACCTCCGGCTTCAGCAACAGTGGATGTAAACATTCCAACTTTTGCAAAAATATATTTAAGAATTTCTAAAGGAAATTTATAAAAAATTGATTTAAGTGAAAAACCTATCAACTCAACAGAGTTATATTTGTGAACAGAAAGATAATCAATGTGATCTTGAAGATTTTTTCCAACTCCAGATAATTCATGAACGTGCTCAATACCATGCTTTAGAATTTCTTCGGATGGCCCAACACCTGATCTCAATAATATTTGAGGAGAACCAAATGCGCCAGAGCTAAGGATAACTTCTTTGGTTGCATTGATTGTTATTAATTCACCAGCTTCATTTAAACACTCCACACCAACTGCTTTTTTATTTTCAAAAATAATTTTATTTACATTTGTGTCTGTCATGACTGTTAGGTTTTCTCTATCAAGCGAAGGAACAAGATATGCTTTTGCAGCGCTACAACGCTTTCCATCTTTTTGAGTAGTTTGGTAATATCCAATGCCCTCTTGATTTTTACCATTAAAATCATCGTTATAACCAAAAATTTCAGAGCCCGTTTTTACAAAATCGTCTGTAGGTTTATTTTGATTACGAATGTTACAAACATTTAAGGGACCATTTTGTCCATGATAACTATCATCAAATACTTCATTATGCTCAGCTCTTTTAAAGTAGGGTAATACTTCTTCATATGACCAGCCCTCATTACCTAATTCGGACCAATGATCATAATCCCATTTATGACCTCTTACA
>MDSZ01103553.1_pt1 | contig 12125 bp, 16 predicted proteins | sample 811201 | NCBI WGS metagenome assembly MDSZ01 (sample SAMN05326647, study PRJNA326480) | marine metagenome | isolation source: seawater | place: Indian Ocean: North | collected 2010
TCACTGAAGGAGCAGCTTGCACCACCTTACTTGCAAAAGAGTATATCGACAATGATGAACCGCTAGTAATGGCAAACTCTGACCAGTTTGTTGAGTGGGACTCTAACGAGACTCTCTATGCCTTCCAGAATGGTGAGGTGGATGGTGGTATTGTTACCTTCCCTGCAACTCACCCCAAGTGGTCTTATGCCAAACTTGGAGAGGATGGATATGTTGCTGAGGTTGCCGAGAAGAAACCAATTTCCGAACATGCAACGGTTGGTATCTATTACTGGAAGAAGGGATCTGATTATGTGAAATATGCTGAGCAGATGATTGAGAAAGATATTCGTGTTAATAATGAGTACTATGTCTGTCCTGTATTCAATGAAGCAATTGGTGATGATAAAAAGATTCGTATTAAAGAGATTGACAAAGCAGGTATGTGGGGTATTGGAACTCCTGAGGATCTGAACTATTTCCTTGAGCATTATGAAGGTGAGGTCTGATGAAATTAATTGCCCATAGAGGGAATGTTTATGGATCAGAACCTAAAAAGGAAAATGATCCAGATTACATTAATGATGCATTGAATCATGGATATGATGTTGAAATTGATGTTCGATATGATTTTTCTACCGAAAAGTTTTGGTTAGGTCATGATGAACCACAATATATGGTTAATCAGTATTGGTTAGCTTACAGAAAAGATGTATTGTGGATTCATTGTAAAGACCTTTCTGCTCTTGAATACTTCAATTCTAAAACGGGTGGATATAATTATTTTTGGCACCAAAATGATGATTATACTTTAACCAGTCGCAAAAATATTTGGGCATATCCTGGAAAACCATATACTAATAATACTGTTATTGTTATGCCTGAATGGCACGATATGAGTTGGGATCTTTTGAGAGCTACTGATTGTTATGGTATTTGTAGTGATTATGTGGGTAAGTTAATATGAAACCAAATTTAAAAATATGGTTCACTGCTTTCTGGGGTACATTTGATAAATTTGACAACCTATTTGTATATGCACTATCACAAAAATACAATGTAAAAGTAACACCAGACAATCCAAAAATTACTTTTACTGACAATCCATATAATAGATATCAAAATTCAAAAATGATCTACTTTAGTGGAGAACCATTTTTTGATATTGCACAATGTGATTATGCACTCACACAGTTTAATGTTCCTGATAAAAGATATTATCGATTACCACTATATCTTTTATATGCCTATGATTATTATAAACATGGATTAGTCCAATCTTTTTCTGATTTCTTTAAAAAAAGAATCACTCTAAAAAATAAAAATAAGTTTTGTACTTATATCTCTAGAGGTCCAGGAAAGGACAGCATAAGAGATCGGTTGTATCAAAAAATCTCCTCATATAAAAAGGTCGATTGTCCAGGGTCACATCATAATAATATGGGATCAATACCTGGAGAGTCTGGAACAATTATGGGATCAATAGAAAAAGTTAAGTTCATATCTGATTATAAATTTACTTTTTCTGTCGAGAATAGTTCAGTATATAATGGATGTACTGGATATACGACTGAAAAAATTATTGAACCTTTTGTTGCTGGTAGTATTCCAATCTATTGGGGAAATAAAAATATAGATTCTGATTTCAATAGCGAAAGTTTTTTAAATTGGCATCAATATGGATCAGATGATAAGTTACTAGAAAGGTTGATTGAAATTGATAATGATGATAGTCTGTATAGTGACTACGTTAATCAACCATTCATAAATATTGAGAATCAAAATTTATTTGATATAGAATATCTTGTAAGTATCCTTGAGGAAATCATAAAATGATTATTGTTTGTACTCATGAGAGTCCAGAAATTCTGGAACAGTGTTTGAGTTCCATACGAAAATTTTCAAAAGAAGATCATAAGATTCTTTGTGTTGAAACTTCTCCTTCACAAGTTTCAAAAAAAATTGCAGATAAGTATAATGCTCTTTTTGAAAACACAGAACTAAAGTATGAGATTGGAGCATATAACTATGCGACCGATGCATATCCTGATGAGGATGAATATTTCATGTTCCAGGATTCTATTGAAATAGTTGCCGAAGATTGGGAGCATATACTCAGAGTTCCATCCGAAGGAACTAAGATGGTTGCACAATCTGCATATAGATTAATTGATGATCCTTGTCCTGGATGTGGTGAGGATGTATTCTTTGATCTTTATGGCAAGTCATGGCCATTGCATAAAGCATTTGGTGTGAATAATAATAGTTTTTATGTTCCTGCCAGTGCCATGAAAAAAATGAAAGAGTTTGGTATTCAGAAACTGAAGGCAGAGCAGAAGAGTGATACCTTTGGAACAGAAAGAATTCTGGGTGCCATTGCATATTATGCATGTGGATTTGATCATTCTGCAACTTTGTTGAAAGAAGATTGGGTCTGGGATGCCACTCAGTATCGTAAGAATACTGGATTTACCAAATACATTTACAAACATACTCTGAGCAGACAATGAATCCTTTAAACGAAGTATTTGATAAGATATTTGTATTATCAATTCCAGTCCTATCTGATAGGATCAAGAATATGACGAAACGTCTTGAAGGAATTGAGTATGAATTTTTCTTTGGAACATATGGTGGTGATCTCGATGTTACCCCATATCGTAAAGCAGGATCTAAATTGACTAGAGGACAACTTTCATGTGCTCTGAATCATTATCAAATATATCAAAAAATTGTTGATGATGATATTCGTAATGCATTGATTCTTGAAGATGATTGTATTTTCAATCAGAATATTGCAAATATTGAGTCTTATGCAAATCAGTTGCCAGAAGATTATTCTGTTTTCTATCTTGGATTTCAAGAAGAATCTGCAGGATCACATTATTCCGAGAATCTAAATATCTTGACAGGAAGAGGTGTTGGACACACTCACGCGATGAACGTGAAACAATCCTGTGCAGAAATGATGTTGGAGTTCAATAAGGATTTAATCTGGACTGCCGATGGTGCATTTAATGAACTAGCAAAAAAATATGATGTAAGTTACTATCTTGCTAATCCTAAGATTGCTGGGCAAGATAATGGGGGAGGACGAGACTCTACTTTGGTAGTTGTCGATAAGATTTATGGATTTGGATTCTAATTATGAAATTTACTTTTGGGATAGTAACATCTGGCACCGCAGACGAATATGTTAATGCTGCTATCGACAGTATTGAAAGGCAGAACATTCCAGAGTATGAAGTTCTGGTAGTAGGAAATAGTTCTGTTGAAAGGAGTAACACGACTGTTATTCCATTTGATGAGGGGCAGAAACGTGCCTGGATCACGAGAAAGAAAAATCTGATCACTCAAAATGCCAAGTATGATAATGTCGTTTATGCACACGACTACATCAAATATGCTGATGGGTGGTATGATGGATGGGTAGAGTTTGGTGAGGACTACTATAATTGTATGAATCCCATTCTTAATACTGATGGTGTTCGTTACAGAGATTGGTCTATTTGGCCACACAATGGTAACTTCATGGACGGAATCATGGCAAAGAATAAAGAATGCCTTATTCCATATACCATGACTCATCTATCGGATTACATGTATTTTTCTGGTGCTTACTGGGTATCGAAGAAACATGTTATGGAAGAGTTTCCTCTTGATGAAAGACTTTCTTGGGGTGAGAGTGAAGATGTTACTTGGTCTATGCAAGTTAGACAAAAGTATAAGTTCTCCGTTAATCCAAACTCTATCGTTCAACTACTAAAACATAAACCAGATCGAGCATTTAATGAACCAGATGCTATGACTCTTGAACAATTGGAAGGTATTCAGTGATGTTTGATACTGCTGTTTTTATTCATGTTGCTGCTATAAACAACTACCAGCAAATGTACGATGAACTGTTTGATCAGATTGCAAAGTCTGGTCTTTTAATGGTTGTTGATGAAGTTAATGTATGTGTTGTTGCTGGACAAGAATTAAATGTTATTCAATCACCAGTGGTTAAAGTTCATTATGACCCAGATGGTGCATATTCCAAAGAACTTTCTTTTAAAAATGGTGAGTTCTTCACTTTGAAAAAATTGCAAGAGTATGCAAGATCTTCGGCAACAAACAAAAAAATTCTTTATTGTCATTTAAGGGGAGTTACAACTCCAACTAATCAGCATATTGCTACTTGGAGAAATTATCTTATTCATCATAATATTACTAATTTTAGAAAAGCATATTATGCCTTAGATGATTGTGATGCTTGTGGTGTTGATTTAATAACTAAGGATCGCTGGCCAAATGCTGATCATTTCTCTGGTAATTTCTGGTGGGCAAATAGTGATTACATTAAAAAACTACCAAATATTTCTGATATAAGTAAACCAGATTCTGAAACCATTCTAACTCTGAGACACAATGGGGAGTTTTGGATTGGTATGGGAGATGGAAATCTTAAATCAATGCATGATGTTGATGTTGATGTTTGCAGTCGTCATCTAATATCTTGTCCTAAAGAAAACTATATGAGGGATTGAAATGAGTAATCGATGTTGTTTTGTTATCTTTGGTCATTCTACGGATCATACTGTGGATGACATTGAAGACATGATGAGTAATATTAATCACTTTCATGATGATTGTGATTTCTTTATTAATCACCCAACAATTAGACATGAGAAAGTGCGAACGGATCATATGCCAGGTCCTTTGAATCACTCAAGTTTTATCTTTGGTGCCTTTGAGGAGATTGTAAAGGAACTAAGTGTAGAAGAAATCAATTCTTTTGATCACTTTTGTTTGGTATCTGCTAATCAATACTTTATTGATAAGATTCACTTTGAGAAGGGTACAAACTATGTTCAGTTCTATAACACTGAGAACTGGGATGATGTTTATTCTGGAAAGGATATGGATAAAACCATTATTGGTTTTCCTCTCCAGCAACCATATGGGAGGTGGGATCCAAAAGATCTCTATTTGAAATATGGTATTGAAACACCAATGCCTTCTAATTGGGAGTGTCTAACTCTTACAAGTGAAGCAATGCTACTTGCAAAAGAAAACATTGACTCTTGTGTTGAAACATATTATAATCAAGATATGATTAGTATCTTCCCTGGGTACATGGCACTTATGTCTGGACAACCATGGGAGTTCCCGCCACACTTTGGCACCTATGATCCATCTAATCGTGCATTGAAGAATCCTATTCTGTTTCCTCAACAAGTTGATGAGAAACGATTTAATGGGTACTTTAGTGTTAAAAGAGTTAATTACAAAAAAGACTGCCCAGTCAAACAGCACATTCGAGAAACTTACATGAAATGACAATGACTAATAAAGATAAAGTACTCCACTATTTCAAATACTTCTCAAACAAAGATCTGGATTCTCTTTCAGAATTGTTTGCCGAAGATGTTCGTTTGGAAGATTGGGAGATTGCAGAAGCAACTAAAGAGAAGGTTCTTGAGGCAAACAAGAAGATCTTTGATTCTGTAGACACCATCATTGTCAAACCTCTCTATTTTTATTATGATAATGAAGACTCTTTTGCCGTAGAGATTCTGATTGTTGTTGATGATAAGGAATTCCTAGAAGTTGTTGATATCATTCGTTTCAATGAAGACGGTTTGATTGATTCTGTAAAAGCATACAAAAAATGAAAACAAAGTTTAATCTGAAGAGTGATACCTTTACTCATCTAACAGGTGGTAATAAGGGTTACTCTGTTCATGGAAAAGAATCAAAGTATATTGAGTGGGTAAAGGATGATTCACTTGAGAATAGTTTCTATGTAGATGATACTATCTCTTATGCATTCAATGATGGTGTGGGTGGTAAGAAGTATGCTTGGTTGCTTGAATCTAAGTATATTAAACCACAAATTGTGAATGCTGTTATATCCAATCCACAACCATTTCTGGATACCTTTGAGGCAATCTTCACCCATAATCAAGAACTACTTAAGATTGATCCAAAGTTTAAGTGGGTTCCTGCTCAGGGTTTTTGGATTCAGGAACCAAAAATCTATGAAAAGAGTAAGATGATCTCTATGATCTCTTCAAACAAAGCAATGACTGCTGGACAAAGAACTCGCCTAGAGTGGGTTGAAATGCTTGGGGATCAAATTGATATCTACGGACGTGGTATCAATGAGATTGCACTGAAAGAAGAAGGACTCTGTGACTACATGTTCTCGGTTGTGATTGAGAACGGATTCTATGAATCATACTTCACAGAAAAGATTCTTGATTGTTTTGCTAGTGGAACGATTCCTGTTTATATGGGTTCTCCCGACATTGGTAAATACTTTAACAAGGATGGGATTATTGACCTGACTGAAGAATTTGATGTCTCTGAAGAGATCTACTTCAGTAAAATGGATGCTATCAAGGAAAACCTTGAGAAAGCAAAAGAGTATGAAGTTCTTGAAGATTTTATTTACCTTAATTATTTCAAGGAGACTGAATGACAATTAGTTATAACCGCCTAGGATCGAATGGGCGATTGGGAAATCAAATGTTTCAGTATGCTGGATTGAGGGGTATTGCTGCCAATCGTGGATTTGATTGGTTGATTCCACCACCGAACAGTTATGGAGATTCTAACTATGGTCTCTTTGATTGTTTTAAAATGGAAACAGTAGAAGAAAAAAACTTTGGGCAATTGGATGCTCAAAGTATTGCTACTGGAGTATTTCATTTTGATGAAAATTTTTTCAATCAGTGTCCCGACAATGTAAATCTTCACGATTATTTCACTACTGAAAAATATTTTGCAAATGTGAAAGATATCATCCGAAAAGATTTTCAATTTAAGGAAGAGATTCTGGAACCTTGTAAAGAAGTTGTTGATGAATTAGATAATCCAATTTTTATTCATCTCCGCAGAGGAGACTATTCTGTTAATCCAGATGCACATCCAATGTGTCCAATCTCTTATTATGAGAAAGCACTGAAATTATTTCCGGATGATTTACCAGTCTTGGTATTCTCTGATGATATTGAATGGTGTAAGGATCAAGAGTTCTTTAAAGGTGATCGATTCATGCTCTCAGAATATACTGAGAAGTATCCTCAGAAATCTGATACATTGTTTGGAAAGCAAAATTCTTTGATTCCATACTATGATCTTTGTATGATGACTCTTTGTACTGGTGGAATCATTGCTAATAGCACAATGAGTTGGTGGGGTGCCTGGTTAATGGATCAACCATCACAACCTATCGTTGCACCAAATCCTTGGTTTGGTAAATTCTATGATAAGTACGACAAGAGCGATCTTCTATTAAAAGAATGGGTGGAGGTAAATTATGAATGATATTACATATGTCATCCCAACTCGTATTGAAACGGATGATCGTCTCAGAAATATTGTAACTTCTGTTTCTTATCTTCTTAAAAACTTTCCAGAGGCAAAGGTCCTTGTTAAGGAAGTAGATAAGCAATCAGTATTCAAAGAACAGGCTTTTCCTGTAATTGAAAACATTGTAGATGTTAAGAATCTTCGTCACATCTTTGAAGAGAGTAATGATGATCTGTTTCATAAAACTAGGATTTTAAATGATCTTATTCTTGAAGCAGATACAACGGTTGTTGTAAGTCATGATACTGATGTAGTGTATCCAACTAATAGTCATAAGATTGCCTATGATGCAATCATGAGTGGTAGTTGTGATGTTGTATATCCTTATGGATGTGGTGTATATCAATATCAAGTTAACTATCCTCTTGAAGTTTTTGAAAAGTTTTTGGAGAGTGGATTTGATATGCAGGTAATCATGCCCAATTGTAGAACTGAGGCATCCACGATTGGTTGGACTCAGTTCTACAATAGGGAGAAAGTGATTGAAGGTTATATGTGGAATGAAAACTTTCTTTCCTGGGGTGCAGAAGATTGTGAGTTCTATTACAGATTCAATGCTCTCGGATATAATGTTGGTAGGGTGAATGGTCCTCTATGGCATTTCGAGCATGGAAGAACTCATAATTCACACTATCACAATCCCAAGTTTCAGGAGAATCATAATCTCTGGCAGTGGATTCGAGAACAAGATCCATCCGTTCTCCATGATTACTACAAAAATCAACCATATGTAAAGAGGAGGCAGGATAATGCTGGCGTTTAATCACATTGGAAAACTAGGAAGACTTGGTAACCAGATGTTTCAGTATGCCTCTCTGAGAGGTATTGCTGCCAATCGTGGATATGACTTTGGTATTCCACCATCAGACTTTAGTGATGTTTGGTCTGATCACCAACTGTTTGATGTTTTTGAACTTCCTCATCTACCAAAGAATAATGTAAGACTTTTGGATAGGGGACATGCACCAGTAGCAGGTGAAGTTAGTTTTAAGTTTGATCCTTTCATCTTTAATCAATGTCCAAATGAAATTAGTCTGATGGGTTTCTATCAGAGCGAAAAGTATTTTGAGAAGATTGCAGATTCTATTAGAGAAGACTTTACATTTCATGCACATATTCTAGAACCATGTAAAGAAATGGTTTCGGAACTTGATAATCCGATCGCACTTCATATCCGTAGAACTGATTACTTAACGGATAATAATCATACTACTCTTGATATTGAGTATTATGAAACTGCTCTGAAAGAGTTTGATGATGATCGACAGGTTATTGTTTTCTCCGATGAACCTCAGTGGTGCAATGAGCAGGAGATCTTCTCTGATGATAGATTCCTAATTTCCGAAAGTAATGATAATGCAGTTGATATGTGTCTAATGAGTCTTTGTACTGGACACATCATTGCAAATTCTTCATTCTCTTGGTGGGGTGCCTGGTTGGCAAGAAAGAGTAAAAAGGTCATTGCACCTATTAAATGGTTTGGACCTGGAAATGAAAAGAAGGATACTTCTGATTTGATTCCTGAAAGATGGATTCGCATATGAAGTATTCTGTTTTTGGAGGAACTGGATTTATTGGTGGCAATTTTTGCAATCTTTATTCCCAAGATGTAGTTCTTCAAGATAGGGAAAGTAGAATCCCCTTAACAAAAAATATTTTATATTTTATTTCAACAGTTGATAACTACAATATCTTCTCCAATATTACTCTAGATGTCGAAACAAATCTCAAAATTCTCTGCGAAGTCCTCGATCATTGTAGAGAAAGTGATATTACTTTTAATTTTATCAGTTCTTGGTTCGTTTATGGTTCTTGTAGACTACCAGCGAGAGAAACGGAGAGGTGTCACCCAAAAGGATTCTACTCAATTACAAAAAAAGCAGCTGAGGACTTATTAATTTCTTTCTGCGAAACTTATGGTGTAAAGTATAGAATATTAAGATTGTGTAATGTATTGGGATCTGGTGATGGGAAAGTATCTCCCAAAAAGAATGCTCTTACTTACATGATAGATCTTTTAAAGAAGGATGAAGATGTCTATCTTTATGATGATGGCACACCGATTAGAGATATTATGCACGTAACTGATGTATGTCGTGCTATAGATCTAGTGTGTAAAGAGGGTAATGTAAATGAAATTTACAATATTGGTAGTGGACAACCTACCGTTATTGGTGATATAATTGATAGTGCAAAGCATCATCTTAAATCCAAATCCAATATTAAAGGAAAGGATGCACCTGAGTTTCATAAAACTGTCCAAACGAAAGATTTTTGGATGGATGCAACTAAGTTAAATGCTCTTGGATTTAAACAAATAATTAATAATCATTTGATTATCAAAGAATTATGTCAATAGATCAAAAAATTAGTGAGTTCATTTCTGATCTCTCTGAAAGCGGAGAAAAACTTTTTCCGTACATTCATAACAACAATTATGAAAAAGGTAAAAGTAATATCTATTACTCTGGACCTTATTGGGATAATCGTGAAGTAGAAGCAGCAATTAAAACTTTGCTAACTGGAAATTGGTTGCCTTCTGGTGGAGAAGTTAATAAGTTTGAAAGAGAATTCTCAAAGAAATTTGAATTCAAACATTCACTTATGGTGAATTCTGGTTCTTCAGCAAACCTTGTAATGGTTGCTGCTTTGAAGCAATACTTTGGTTGGAAAGATGATGATGAGATTATTGTCTGTGTTTGTGGATTTCCTACCACAATTAATCCTATCATTCAAAATAATCTGAAACCAGTCTTTGTTGATATTGATTACTCTGATCTCAACTGGGATCTGGATCAGATTGAAGCAAAGATTACTCCTAAGACTAGAGCAGTATTTTCTTCTCCTGTTCTTGGCAATCCATATGATTATGATCGTCTATTGGAAATTTGTGCCGAACATAAGATAAAATTAATTGCAGATAATTGCGATAGTTTGGGTAGTAAGTGGGGTGGTGAATATCTCACTAAACATGCTGTTGCTGCTTCTTGTTCTTTTTATCCAGCACACCATATCTCTACTATTGAAGGTGGTATGGTTTCATCCAACATCAAAGAGATTGTAGATATTGCTCGTAGTTTTGCTTGGTGGGGACGTGATTGCTATTGTGTTGGACCACAGAATCTTCTGGAGTGTGGTGTTTGTGGTAAGCGTTTTGATAACTGGTTAGAAGGATATGATAAGATTGTCGATCACAAATACGTGTTCGGTCAGATTGGATATAATCTGAAACCAGCAGATCTTCAGGGATCTATTGGTCTTGTTCAACTTGAAAAGTATGAAGAGGTGCATAGTATGCGTAGAAAGAACAAAGAACGTCTTCAAAAAATCTTTGAAAGGATTCCTGGTGTTCGTGTTATAAATGAAAAGGAAAAGGCAGAGACCAGTTGGTTTGGTGTTCCTATTGTCTGTGAGAACGGTCCAGTATCAACGGATAAAACATCTCTTGTGAAACATCTTGAATCTAATAAGATTCAGACTCGTAATTATTTTGCTGGCAATGTTCTAATGCATCCTGCATATCGTCATCTTGAGGATTATGCAGATTATCCTAATGCATCTAAGGTTCTTGATAATGTATTCTTTGTTGGTTGCTCTCCAGTAATTACTGATGAGATGATTGATCACATTGAAAATATTGTAGAACTATATCGTCAAAAATATCTCTTTCACCACCCTGTATAATAATGGATAGAAATAAAGCAGCGTATAAACTCAAAGGTCTTCCCGAAGTTTATTATATTAATCTGGACGATCAACCAGATAGGGCAAAGTATATGGAGGACCAATTTAAATATTGGGAAATCGAAAATTATACTCGCATCTCTGCGTATGATGGTAGAGAGGGTAGGGATTTGGGAGAAATCTTAAAAGGTAGATATCCTGATAACATGTCATCTGGTGAAGTTGGATGTACCACTTCCCACCTGAAAGCATTGAAACATTGGTTGCAGAATGGTACTGGCAATCATCTCCTTGTAATGGAAGATGATTGTGATTTGGATGTTGTAAAGTTTTGGCCATTTGCATGGAAAGACTTCTATTCAAAGGTTCCATATGATTTTGATGTGGTACAACTTGCTATTATTAATCCAGCATCAGTACATCTTCAACTTCATCATCGTTTTGTAAATGATTTTTCTACGGCATGTTATTTAATTACTCGCCACCATGCACAGAAGTTAGTAGATCTACATTGTCGTGGTGATAAGTACAAACTAGACCAAGGATCTAAACCTCGTGCAGTTGCCGATGATTTAATCTACAATTCTGGAAATACTTTTTCAATTCCTCTCTTCATATACAAGATTGAATTGGGTTCCTCAATTCATGATATTCATATTGATGTATTTCATCGCAGTAGTTATGAAGGACTTTGGAACTTTTGGAAAACACAGGCAGCGCAGATGGAAGACTGGGGTCCAATCTTTGATTATGATCCATTTTTTGGACGTCTTCCTCCAGGATGGGAGGGGAAATAATCAGGAATACCACACAGAGGGGCTTGACCCCTCTTTATTTTTGCTATATAATTATGTAACAGATCTTTACAAAACTCAAATGACTGTAACAACTAATGATCGTGGACAACAGAATTTGTTCGCCAGAGAACCACGTATGTATGTGTCTCAGACAGATGCAGAGCGTTATGGGTATGAGACTTATGCAGAACGTGCGGAGAAACTAAATGGACGCACTGCTATGCTTGGATTTGCTGCTGCTCTTATCAGCTATGCTACTAGCGGTAGTGTATTTTTCTTTGGTGCATTCGGATTCTGATGACTGAA
>MDSZ01233224.1_pt1 | contig 12125 bp, 11 predicted proteins | sample 811201 | NCBI WGS metagenome assembly MDSZ01 (sample SAMN05326647, study PRJNA326480) | marine metagenome | isolation source: seawater | place: Indian Ocean: North | collected 2010
ACGTGAAAACTCGTGACTACATAAAAGACACTTTGGATAAGCAGAAAAAATGATTAAGCACGCAGAAGTACAAAATGCATATCTCCTAGGCCGACAAGCCGCGCTTATTAAGTTAGCTGAAGATAAGGATAAAAAGTCCAAGTCTAAAAAAGACGATAGCCTACCAGGTACTAAGTTCTTGAAAGAGCGCCTACGTGAGCAGGCTGACATTGCTAATCTAGTAGGACTTACGGACAAAGCTCTTACTAGAAATAGAGCTCGATCAGAAAGCGAAGTAGGAAAGGCTAGATACAAAGAAGACCAAGGGTTCTTTGAGAATCTAGTTACACCAGAAAATATAGCCAGAGCAGGCATTCTATCAGGACTCGGTATAGGTACCTATATGGGAGACGGAGGGCCTAGGTCCGCAGGTCTAGCTTCTGGTGGTGCTATCGCTGGAGCTCAATTAGGTGGGAACATAGGATCAGCCATTAGTAAAGCTAGAAAAGCATACGTCTATGGAGATAAGGCTCCTTCAGATCCGTTAGCAGAAGACCAGTTACACAATGACTTCATTTCTTATGGGGGTGGTCTCGGTGGCATTGGTGGCGGCATCCTCGCGGGCACCAAGCTCTAAATTATGCTTGAACCTAGTAGTACCTATACTATAGTTAAGGTGTATTATACTCTATTTAGTAGGTCAGACTTGATATCACTGACCAGAAAGAAATAAACCAATGATTAAGCAAGCGGAAGTACAAAACGCATACCTTCTGGGCCGCCAAGCCGCCATGGTTAAGCTATCTAATGATGCGGAGTTAGCGCAGAGATTTGCTAACGATCCCAACGCTACATTTACAGATGAAGAGATGGAACGCTTAACGGCGATGAACGACACACCAGTTATGGATTCTACAGTTTCACAGAAGGAAATTGATGATCTTGTTGCCCAGAGTGGAATATCGCCTCAAATGTCTTTGTACCAACGAGCTCTATCTGGCCTTCAAGACGCTGGCGCTAACCAAATGAGAGTACTCGGTAACATTGGTTTAACTGGTCAAGGATTGACCACAGGACCTATGAAAGACGACGCCACTCTACTACAGCGACTCGACCCACGTCGTCTAGGTACTAGGCAGAACTTCTCTAGAGCTGGTATGCTTGCTGGTGCAGGCGGTGGTGCTTACCTCGGTGGCATGGACCCACGAGCTGCAGCAATCGCTTCAGCTGGCGCACTAGGTGGTGGCCTTGTAGGCGGTAACCTTGGTCAGGCAGCATCTGCAGCACTACGTCAGTTTGAAGCTACTAAGAACTTAGGTTCAAACCCAGACATGGCTACCTCTATTGGTGGTGCTCTCGGTGGTCTCGGTGGCGGTCTCGGTGCTGGCTACTTGGCTTAATCTACACATACACACACACACACACACATATAGGATAGTACAATGATTAAGCACGCAGAAGTACAAAATGCGTACCTACAGGGACGCCAAGCTGCCATGATTAAGTTGTCTCAGGTACCGAATGTCATGGACCAAATAATGGGAACTGAGGGGGACAAGGTCCTCATGACGGACGATCAGGTTGCGGCAATGCTTGCTGCTGAAGGTGGTAGTCCGAGCATACCTAACCCAGCAGCGGGAGTGTTACCTCCACCCTCATCTGAGTCTGCGCCTTCCTCGACCACTACACCTACACCCTCACCTAAAGAGCTCTCTATGTACCAACGAGCCCTGGCTGGTCTTCGAGCCGTTGGCGAGAACCAAATGGGAGTACTCGGTGATATTGGTTTAACTGGTCGAGACTTGTACCGTGGAGATAAAAGCTTAGCAGCTTATGACCCACGTCAGTTAGCCACCCTGGAGAACCTCTCTAGAGCTGGTATGCTTGCTGGTGCAGGTGGTGGTGCATACCTTGGTGGTATGGACCCACGAGCTGCAGCTATCGCCTCAGCAGGCGCACTCGGTGGTGGTCTTGTAGGTGGTAACCTTGGTCAAGGCATAAATGCAGCTCTTGGACAGTTTGGCTATGGCGGAGACCGTGGAACAGCTACCTCTATCGGTGGAGCACTCGGTGGTCTCGGTGGCGGCCTAGGTGCTGGATACTTGGCTTAAGTTGTAAGGACCCCACATGCTTAGTAAAACTACATATAATGAATACCTTTTTACTAAGCTAGCCTGGAATGCTGTGGCTGGTAGAAAAGACACGATGGCAGGGATAAAATTACCTCCAGAGACGTATTTATTAGCAGATGAAAGAGCTGTCGGTGAATATGCTAAGGCCTCTTTGCCGGGTATTGCCTCTGGATTACTGATTAGCCACAGAACAGGACTACCATCCGCAACAACCAGGCAAGTACTGAGTGACTTACCTGGTCTAGCTGCGGGATCTGCTGTAGGTTCTTTGCTCTTAGCGTCTATTGCGGATAAGAAAGAGCAGGAAGCAGCTATACATCTGGGAGGCTTGTTGGGGGGTACTGCTGCTGGGTACTACCAATACAGGGATAAAGTATCAAGTTACACACCCCGTGAGATAATAGAGAGCCAAAATAGACAAATAGATTTACTGCATTCTGCAGGGCTTTTGTCTACTGATTCTGAAGGTAGGGATAGAGCAGGATCTTCTGTTAGCGAGTTTAGGGGCCTACCCACCATGAACTCTGCTATACTTAAGGATAAACTAGTAAAAGGGGGTATGAAACTTTTTAAGAGTAAGGAAATAGTTGATCCTAGGTATTTAAGCTTGTTTGACCCTAGTAACTACTTAACGCCATCTAGAGTAGCGCGTGGTGGTCTCTTATTAGGAACTCTAGCAGGAGCCCATTCTTCTGAAGATCCTCTGCTACTAGCAGGGCTAAAAGCAGGTTCAGGGTCCCTCCTGGGAGCGGTAGTGGGTGCTAACTTGGGTGACGCCTATGACTCCTCTGTTAGAGCTTTCTACGATTTAAAGAAGCCTACAATATCAAGAAGAGCTAATAAAGATTCCCAGCTTAGGTGGCGCAGAGCACTAGGGGCTGGTGCTGGAGCCTTAACTGGCGGGTACTACGCAGGTAAGTACCTCTAGAGATCAGTCTCAACGTCATCGAGGTCTGAGTAATCTACATCAGTTACTCGGATTTCATCTTCTGGTTTTTTGCTATTGCTATCAGGGTAGTCTTCTTCTAGACTCGCAATGTCGTGGGCTTCGTCAAGTACAACCTCTTGTTGTATGATGGGGTCTATATCCTTGTTATGCATAAATCATCCAGGAAGTGTGGTTATGAGTCAGAAGATAAGTGATGTTTCTAGCATCGACTTAGCTGGTGCTAAGATCGATATGAGCAGTTTGCTTAAGGGTTCAAGCAGTGAAGAAGAGCCCGTAGAACTTACGGAAGAGCAAGAAGCAGAAGCTCAAGTAGAAGCTATAGCTGAAGAGTTGTATTCTAGCCCAGCAGAGATGTGGCGTCAAGAATGTGAGCTTATGGGCCTTTCCATGTCGGAGGCCGCTCAAATCCTGGATTCTGTTATGTCACGTGGATTCTATGAAGAGTCTTACCGCATTGCAGGTCAGGTGTTTAAGCTTCGCACCCGCACCACGGTTGACGGCGACCGCTTGATCGAGATGCTACGGGAGCTACGTCCAGATAGTAACGCTGTACTTACGCACCTTATTGCACGAATTAATCTTGCTTCTAGCTTGAGTAGCTTTGGCACGCAAACTTTTTCTCACACGTACCCTTCAGATGATAACAGAGAGGTGCTCGATGCGGAGTGGAAGGCTAGGTGGAATTCTACGTCAGCTTTTCCACAACCCATATTCTTAGCACTAACTCAGACTCTACAGGCTTTTGATGAGAAGGTATCTCTAGCTTGTGATGCGCGTTCTTTAGAAAATTTTTAAACACCTCTTGGGGGAGTGCAAGAGCTGAATTATTACTCCGGGGAGTAGAGCTCCCCCCTAGAGGAAGTGTAAGAAGCTGCGTACTTGAGGAGATGATACACCGGGAACGTATTAAGTCCTGGAAGTCTCTGATGGTACAGCTTAACACACTTGTAGCACACACACTAAAGAGTCAAGAAGCTATCAAGGAGGTAGGAAAAGATCTAGCTGAGCTGTATGATATGACTATCCACAGGTCAGGTGCCTATGATTTAAGTAGCAGACTTAAAGGTAATTCCAGGTCTGAACTTGACCCAGATAGTGAGACAGCCAAGATAGCGAAGCTCGTAGAAGGACTGCCAGATGTATGACCCCGGAAAAGGTATTTATGGTGAGGTTTCAGGTAGCCTACATAATATACCAATGCACATGCAGGACAATGGGCGTGTAGCGCCTCAGGTGATGACCCCTGGACAGGTCAGGATACATAACCCTGCAATATCTATGGGTACGTCAGAGCTTAACAGGAACATGGCCGCGTATGGCGCACCAATGGACCCTATGAGCCATACTGGACCCCTAGGGTATTACCAAACCAAGATACATAATGCTGCGATGTACTCTACTCTTGCAGCCGAGAAATCTGCGCGTACCCAGCGTGACACTATGAAGAGTTACAAGGACTGGACTGGGTTTGCACAAGTAGGCTTAGCGCTTACTCTAGGATTAAATCCAATAGGTTTAGCTGCTCAAGGGGCTCTTCTCATCGGAGAACATTTTCTGGGATCAGGAGAAGAGTATTACAAGGGATTCCAGAACAGGATGGCAGATATACAGGGCATAAAAAGTGTTATGGCTAACACTGGACCTGCCTTGATCAATCAGGCAACTGGTCGTGTGAGTAACGCTGCCGCTATGTCATATTTAAATATGATGCCAGGAATGGCTAGTGGTTTAGGTATGACTTCAGGGGATCTGCATGGTATTAATACTATGGCTGCACAGTCTGGACTTATGCAAGGCCACGGAGGCAGCATTAATCAGCTAGGTAGCAGGCTACGTCAAATAGCTAAGATGACTAAGCATCTTATGGATATTAGTAGCGGTATCACGGCCCAAGATGCTATGGAGATACAGCGACTATCGCAGGATATGGACATAACTGGTTCTAAGTTTGATACTATGAACTTTGGTAGGAGGCTTATTACTGCCGCTAAGATATCAGGAAGGTCTATAGCACAGGTAGGAGCTGTTATGCAGCAAGGCGCTGCTATGAGCCAGCAGTTTGGTCTAGGGACAGCTGTGGGTGCAGACGTGGCTTTATTTAATGATACCTCAGCTTCTTCTATGTATAGTCACCTAAGCGTTGCACAGCGCAGAAAAGTAGGTACACAAGCCCAGTTCGCTAATACTCTTAACGCTGCCCACTTAAGGTTTGCTGCAAATAACGCACAGAACCTAGTTGGTCAGAGTGTTTATGTTGATCCTACCACAGGCAACCTAGAGATAGACGACGCGGATGTCGAAGGCTTCACAGTAGGCAGGAAAGCTCACAGGGAAGCTCTAAGAAGAACTAGACGTATATTCTCTGGAGATAATGCTACGAGGTTATCCAAGGCAGGTATAAGTACTCAATTTGTAAAGAGTATAGTCGATGTACACTCCCAGGAACTGGCTGCTACGGCTGCAGAGAATATGGATCCTGAGAGGCGTATGTCCCTAATACTTCAGGACGCAATGGCTGAGTCACATCGTCTTAAGATGGATCCAAGGGCTTACTTAATACGAACTTATGGTAAGCAAGCTGCAGATGCAATAATGGTACAGGCAGATCAGTTTGAAAAGGGCGCTGCAGCTCGTACGATGGATGCGTATAAGCAGAACTTGGAGTATCATGTAGCAGCTGCAGCTGCTGGAGTACCCGAGGGACCTCCAGAGGTTACAGACAGTGAGCGTCTTGGTAGGATTACAGCATCACTCTCTGCTAGTTTAAGTGAGCGAGCACAAGAAGAAGCCTTGGGGATATTCCGTCGAAGAAGAAATAGAGATCTAAGTATATCTCAGTTTGATGTAAACTCCAATTTTAGAAGAAGAAGAAGTGTCACTGGTGGTCTTATGGATTACTCTTTAGGGGCAGCTACTGAGCATAAAATACTTTCTGAGGGTGATTTGGATGATCTCAAGGAGGCTAGGTCTGGTAAAGACTTTAGTAATACTTTGATAGGTAGTTACTTTCTAGACAGGAGTAGGCGTCTTGAGGATAGCTATTTTGACTTAGGTATACGCAGAGGATTTGCTTCAGATGCTACGTCTGCATTTGGGGGTACAATAGGTGATATGTCTGATGATGACATAGAAGCTCAAGCAAGGAGACTAGAGCGTGTAGATTCACAGGCTGCTGCAGATTTAAGAGCAATGTCAGGATTCTTAGACGGCAGCTCTAGAATGACGGTTGGTAGATTACGTGCTAGGAGGGATATCTCTGATACATTGAGAGATAGGTTGAAGAATCTAGATCAGAGTGGCCAAATTACCAGAAGAAATGTATCAGAGTTTCTTATTAGTGACAGAGTGATGGGAGATCTTAGTGCTGCAAACTTATTTGATCAGACTAGAGCTAGCGCTGACGATATTATAAGAGAAGAAAAAAATAGGGACTTAGCTGATAGGATGGATAGATCTATATCATTGGTTAACAATGATGATTTATCAAACCTTGGCATGGAAAAGGCGGCGCTATCAGCTATGAAGCTGGCTGGTATAAATATTTCAGGATTTGACAAGGATCAGTTACTCAGATCGTTTATGGCGAGAGTCAACCAGGGAAGGGTCAGAGGTGCTAAAGCTCTCAGTGCTGATATGAGTGACTTATTTACCCGTACTAGGCAGCTGTCTGGTATAGGATCAGGTTCTTCTTTTAAGAAGTTTGACCTGGACTCCCTGACAGGAAGATTTGATAGGTATCAAGGAGAAGAAGGACAGAAAAGGTTGGCAGAGGACTTTAAATCAGGCCGCCTTAATTTTGCAAGAGTAAGCAGAACTTCCCTGCTATTTGAGGGAGATGTGGACATTACTGCTGTAGATGAGTCTGTAGTTGATGACAGGCTGATGAGTTTTAGCAGAGTATCCAAGATGCTAGGAGGCACCAAGAGTTTACAAGGCATACTAAGGGGTGCTGGGAGTGAGGCCTTCCACTCTAATCTAGAAAACCCATCCACAATGACGCTAGATGGGCTTGTAGATCGACTTAAGACTACCGGTAACTTAAGTATCGCGCAGAAGAGAGCACTAGACAAGGTTGTTAGTGGTGGTGATGAGAAAGCCAAGCAAGCTTTAAAAAGAGCTATCTTAGGTAGTGTAACTGCTGGCAGCACTAAAGGTGGAAAGAGCGCTAAATTACTAGATCAAGTTGTAGAGCAGGCAGCCGATCTAGCAGCAGCCGGTGATTCTACTACGAGCAGGAAAATTTTAGAGGGTTTCCAAGAAGACCTAAAAGGTACAGGGTTTGAGGGAATCTTTGGATCGATTAAGGACATAAATGACCTAGGTGAATCAGTAGGCAAGCTGCATAACAATAAGCTCTTAGCAGAGTCCTTCAAGGCATTCAACATCGGCTCTGGCGATGTGGCTGCAGGTTTATCTAAGCTCGGAGTTAACTTTGGTGCTCTTAATGAGAGACAGCAAGAACAAGTGGAGACCTTGTTCCGACAGACCGTAGGTATCGGTGGTGGTAAAACTGGATTAGATCAGTTCAGGAAAGAGCTCTTTAAGATTATAGAGTCGTCAGGTAAGGTTAAAGGTAAGACTGGTGGTGGGACTAGAACTGCTGAAGACGCTACTATGGATACTATTAGATCATTTAATGAGATGATTGGGGCTACAGCAGAGGTCCTAAAGGCCCTAACCCTGCCAGATAAAGATGCACAAGAAGCCCTCAAGACTGCCAGAAGTAAACTAGAGTCAATAGCTGCCAAGGCAGCGGCGCCTCAGTGAGGAGAACCATGATGATTTACGAAAAAGAAAACCAGCACTCGAGTAAGGTCATTAGAGGTACAGCTTCTAATATGCTCGCGAGCAGGATTTCAGACATCAGAACTGATTTATGTAGAGGTAAGGCCTTTGAAGAGGCCAACTCTTCTATACTTGTGAGGGCTCTAATGGTGACAACTCAGAATGGGTTTATATATAAGTCTGTGTATACTAAAGGGGTATCCAGATGACTGCTAACGCTGAGACTAAGCTAAAAAATAATGCTGTACTGTCACCTACAGAGGTACTTCTGCCTAAGTATAAAATATCTGCTGGTAGGGGGGAAGATAAAGAAGCACACCTCTCCATGGCCAGACTTTATTTCTCTGATATTAGTGAAGTAAGGGAGAAGACCTTTGGATCTTCATTTTTTAGTGCCTCTCCTACAACCAGTACTTACATAGGGTTCCTACTTCAGACGGTATCAGAGAGTCGCAACGAGAAGATACAAACAGTGCCTCTGGCAGGTGACTCTAGTCATTCTACTTTTTTTGGAGAGAGCCCTAGACAGTATGTTTTCAACGGTATCTTATTTAACTCTCCAAATGCCCGCTGGAGAGAGATTTTTACTAAGCTCTACCAGAACTACTTAAGAGGGTACATGGCGGCGGGTAATGGTCGTCCTGTACAGATTGTGTACGACAATAAGATCGTTTCTGGATGGGTTACGGCTTTAAGCCAAAACTTGTCATCTACGAATGAAATGGTAGCGCCCTTTAACATGACCATACAGGTCATCAAAGAGACAATACTTACTCAAGACAACGACTTACTAGAGAACTTCAATAAGTACGTAAAGAACCAGGCAATAAAAGGTGGAATTGACTCAGTAGATAACTCTTTTCCGAATGATGATTACGTACGAAAAGCTACGATGGCTTTACCACCAAGGGCTCAGGGCGGTGGTGGTATTTCTGGGAGGTGTAGGGTTAAGCCAGCAAAAAAAACTAGATCTAACCAAGATACAAATGTCAGTTCAAAGTCGCCTGTTAAGTCTAGTTCACCTACGACAACAACATGTGACATGGGTGAAGCCCTCATTGTACACTACAAGAACCTACACAAGGGCGCTAAACTACTAGAGAAAGCTAATAAACAGGGTAATGACTCCGCTAAAAATAAAATGAGAAAGAGAGCGGATGCTATTATTACCACCGCTAAGAAGAACCTGAAGAGGTTACAAAAGTGGGACCAGGTAGGGGGGGTTGCGGGTCATGATTACTATAGAGCTATACTTAGAGGCGGTAAAGCTAAGGGCCAACCGGACGTGTACGTATACACCGAGGGAGATATGGATAAAGCTTCTAATCTTTATTCCGGTCTTACTCCCCCTGATACACTTCTAAGACATTACAAAGACGCTAAAAAGAAGAAGTAACCATGACTCTGTCTAATACAACTAACCCAGGAGACCCTAATGCGGACCTCTCTAACTGGGCTTTAGAGCCGGAGAAGAAGAGTCCTTTACGTGATGCTGTTGTTGCTGAGAATTATTCTGTGTCTCTAAAGTCCTCTAGTGATGCGATATTTGGCGAGCTTAATTCCAGTAGCACTTCTAATACGGGATCCTACCTTAGGGGGCTACAGCTTCTGTACATGTTTGGTCTAGAGAATGTAGCTTTGGCTTACTGGAATGACGCTGATGCACAGAGAGAAATCTTACGTGAGGAGATAGACAACTCCGTAAGGGTTGAAGACTTAATTGCTAAGTCTGAGATTTTTGAGGAGCATAGAGTCAAGCTAAAAATGGTTATACAGAACTCCAGAATACCAAATGATATCATAGACATAGTTAGAGCAGAAGTATCTGGGTTGGGTGACTTGGCTGGCCTCTTAGAGGCTGTGTTGTATTACTACATAATACTAGGTGAGGCAAACTCCGCAGGGGGAGTAAAAGTATGAGTCACACTAGCACTGTAGGGTCTGTTCTACTGTACTTAAACGGTATACGTTTACCATGCATATCTGTAAGCGTAGCAGGTAACGACGGAGCTCCAGCTTCTGCATCCGCGCAGATACCTTGGCATCCTATACTGGAGGGGTTAGGAGAAGAGGACCTACTTCAGTGCAGTATTTTCTACCTAGATCAGCATTACTACCAGGAGCCTACGTATTGTCTGTTATTTGAAGGTAGATTGGTGGGATACTCTTACTCGAATAACTCTACTTCTGAGAGTATGTCCCTCTCGTTTGAGAGCAATATGATGATACTTAATGACCTGAGTATCAACTTTATGGGTGCCAAGGATGGGTCTAAGAGTACAGCTAATAAGGACTACCCTAACCAGGTTGATATAAAGTCTACAGGTAGCAAACTACTAACTACTAAGTACACTGGTAATAAGATAAAACGCCCTTTCGACATACTTGAGAATATCATCTACGCAGTATCAGGAGAGTACAGGGATGCAGACTCTTACATCGATAAAGTTGATTCTTCCATGTCTAAAAGGGTGGAGGAACTAAACAAACTAGCAGAAAAAAACTACTTAAGGGCGTACTATAACGTACTAGGAAGTAGGAAGTATGAAGATCTAAAGGGTAGCGAACTGGATCAATTTAACCAGAAGGTCCAAGAAGAGCTCTTGACTACCATAGCTGGAGGTAGCGGTATACCTAGAGATAGGTACTATCGGGAGGGTCAGGATGTATATACAACTGTAGACAGGTATATATCTGCTTTGGTTACTAAAGAGGTTAAGAGCAACGCTTCTAACTACAGGGATATTATAGTCTCAGGTTTCTTCTCTAGGTATTTTAGACTTACTAGGTTTAAAGAGCATTGGATGTGCTCACCGTATTTTGAGGGTTTCCCAGGAGATAAAGAGGGTACAGCTAAGCTTGGAGGAGGTGTATTTCCCTTACTTAGAAGTAAGGGAGCATCTAAGTATATGAAGGCGCTAGTTAAAAGAACTGGCGAGAAGATGGGACCAAGAGGCAGGGTATTTATGCTTGTCAAGTCCCTATATTCTATGATGTTTTACAAGATGTCGGAATTGCTGGCCCCACCTGCGTACATAGCATCTAAGTACTCCTTACCTGAGAGGTCAATGGAGGAGGCTTTGTCAGACGTAAGGAGCAAGGTGGATGCAGGTGAAGAGGTAGACTACTCCCATGTGTACAGCTCTATATATGACAAAGAGCAGCACGTGATGATCGGCTCGTATTTAACTTCACCAGACGCCCCCTACGCAATACCCCCATCATGCAATGTAATATTCCCTAGTCAAAGAGTATCACTGAGTATCTCTAATAGCACTAATGCTGCTCCTACCAGAGTCTACTACAACAGAAGGTCTAGTTTTGGTAAATTGGATCTGCAGTCCAAGTCTCCGGGATACAACTATGATGCTAAGAGGGTAGGTTTTCCGTCAGTAGCGGCAGGGCTGGCTCAAAAAGCCGCTGGTAGCTCTAGTAAGGACCTAGAGACACTCATATTCCCAGAGGAGTATTATAGAGGTCCAAGAGTAGCTATGAGTAATGTACACCCGGCATTTGGGTCTATACAGGACTTTGCTAATTCTGCCCGTTTCTCTGAGTCTAAAGCTAGGTCTGGCCCTGCGGCTAGTATCTATGATCCAGACCCTGAAGCCGTTAATATCGCCACAGAGTCAGCGGAGAAAGCCAGCTCTAAAGGATTAGGGTCTTATGGCTTGTACTTCCTTCTGGCACAGAAAGAGTACTACAACAACAGGTCTGCAGCTAAGACAGCTAATGTGGCGACTATATTTAACCCATACCTAGTACCAGGATTACCGTGTGCTATACTGTCAGGTGACGATACAGGCATGCAGTACTATGGCAAGATCGTTAACGTAAGCCACAGTATCAGCAATGCTGGTGGCTCTAGTACTACTGTGTCTGTGGCTAGTTTAAGACATATAAAAGATGACTTGATGCAGGTAGTAGCTAACAAAGGTGTAACAGATATTGGACCGCCGGATCCTATAAAGGAAATACGTACTTTATTACAAACAGTAGAGGGTGCTGAGGAGTACTACAGGGACGTATTCAAGAGGAGTGAAGTTAGGACAGTAGTAGGGGAGGGCAAGTCCTCTGCAGCGGCAACCAAGTCCAGCATTGAAGAGTTTGAGAGGGAGATTAAGGTTGCAGAGGAATTGATATCTGACTATACATCTGGGATAGAAACTTTTACCGACATAAACCAACGCTCTTATACACTATCTGATATAGATACGTGCCCTTCAGCTACAGGAAATTACTATCATTTCTTTGACTTTATAATTACTGAGGAAGATAAA
>MDSZ01195240.1_pt1 | contig 12124 bp, 11 predicted proteins | sample 811201 | NCBI WGS metagenome assembly MDSZ01 (sample SAMN05326647, study PRJNA326480) | marine metagenome | isolation source: seawater | place: Indian Ocean: North | collected 2010
AAAAAATTGAAGGAATAAAAATTATAGCTGAAAAAATAAATATCTTAATAAATATTTCTAAATCTGGTATAAATAAACTTAATACATAAGAAATTAATATTTCCATTACTAAAGTTGATAATAAAACTCCATATAATACAACTATTATTTGATATTGAGATAATTGAAAAAGATATTTTCTTAAAATGATAAATAACAGCGTCAAAAATATAAAAGATAATAAATGTGAGCCTAAAGAATTTAGCAAAAATATATCAAGCAAAATTCCATACGCAAAAATTATAAGATATATAGTAAAATTATAATGATAAAATAAAAGATAAATAAGTGTCAAATGAAAAAATATATAAGAAATTATGTTTATATCAGGTATTGAAGTAAAACTATTTACACTTACTGAAAAGCTTAATATTAAAAAAAAATTAAGTATTAGGTTTATTTTAAAAGTTTTTGAAAACCCCATTATTCAGAAGTTACAATTTGAACAAAGTCAATATTGTTAAAATCAACAAAAGGTAAAACATAAAATCTATCTTTTTCAATTTTATTAATTTTTCCTACTAGTAAATCAACTGGGAAAATTTGTGCAGTACCACTTGTTACAACAATATCACCTAGTTTGGGCATTGAATTTTCTTTTATAAAAGTACTGACTAAATGTTTATCATCACCTGATCCAGCAACCAAGGAAAATGTACCATCTGAAATTGTTTTAATAGAAATAGATAAATTAGGATCTGTTAATAATATTACTCTAGATTTATCTTTTGTTGTTTCAATAATCTTTCCTACTAAACCTCTTTCATTAATTGCTGACATGTTTTTCTTTATATTGTCTTTATAACCAGCATTAATGTTAATAATTTTAGAGTATATTGTATCATTTCTATTTATTAATGAGGCTGTTTTAATTAATTTCAAATTATTATCAGTGGCATTTAATAATTTTTTTAGAACTTTATTTTCTCTTGAATTTTGAATTGCAAGTATCTGCCACTTTTTAAGTCGAATAATTTCTTCTTGTAAAATTTTATTTTCAAATTTTAAACTTTTATAATTGTTAATTTCATTATTTAAATTGGATATTGCATATATTGGAGCAGAAACAAATTTTGTAAAAGGAATAACAAACGTTGTTGAAAAGTTCTTAATACCATTTATCAAGTAATAGTCAGTTTTAGAAAAAAAAACTAGTAAAAATGACAATATTACTATTGATATGATTGATATATTTTTTAAAGTTTTAACTATAGGATAAGTAGTAACTTTAAATTTAGGCGACATAAGATTAATTAATCTGATGCAAATACATCACTTAGTTTAGATTTTTCTTCTAGAGCTCTTCCTGTTCCCATAACTACACAAAGTAAAGGATCTTCAGCTATTGATACGGGTAAACTTGTAGATCTTCTTAAAACTTTATCGAGATTACCCAATAATGAACCACCTCCAGTTAACATTATTCCTCTTTCAACGATATCTGCAGATAGCTCTGCAGGTGTTTGCTCTAAAGCTCTTTTAATTGTATCTATTATTTGAGCAACTGGTTCTGCAAGAGCTTCTGCTATTTGTCTTTGAGAAATTACAATTTCCTTTGGTAATCCTGTTATTAAATCTCTTCCCTTTACACTCATATTAGGTCCATCTCCATCATCAGGGGGGCAAGCTGAACCAATTTCTTTTTTCATTCTTTCTGCAGTTGTTTCTCCAATAGCTAACTTATGAGTTGTGCGCATATATTCCATGATTGACTCATCAAATCGATCTCCTGCAGACTTAACAGATGTAGAGTTTACGACTCCCCCTAAAGATAAAACTGCTACCTCAGATGTCCCACCACCTATATCAACAACCATAGAACCTGTTGGTTCAGCCACTGGTAAATTAGCGCCTATAGCAGCAGCAACTGGTTCTTCAATTAGATAAACTCTTCTAGCTCCAGCAGCATCAGCAGATTCTCTTATTGCTCTTCTTTCAACATTAGTAGCACCAGAGGGTACACATATTACAATCTGTGGGTTTGAGAGAGACCTGCCTTTGTGCACTTTTTTTATAAAACTTTTAATCATTTGTTCTGCAACTTCAAAATCTGCAATTACTCCATCTTTCATTGGTCTTATAGCTTTTATTTTTCCTGGTGTTCTTCCAAGCATTTGTTTTGCTTCATTTCCAACAGCTAAAACTTGTGTTCTACCATCAGTTTCTATAGTTGCTACAACAGAAGGTTCATTTAAAATTACCCCTTCACCTTTGACATATACAAGTGTATTTGCAGTTCCCAGATCAATAGCCATATCTTTTGAAAACACGCTAAAAAATTTTTCAATTACCATTTAATTATACTCCTCTTATTTTTAAATCTGCAGAATTTTCCTTAATAGATTTAGATTTCTTAAATATTAATCTATTTAGTGCATTAATATATGCTTTAGCTGAAGCAACAATAATATCTGGGTCGCTTCCTTTAGCCTGAGAAGTTAGTTCATCATCTTCAAGTCTTACTGTAACTTCACCCTGAGCATCAGTTCCTGCAGTTATTGCATTTACTTGATATAACTGTAACTTAAAATTAGTTAAAGTTAATTTTTTTATTGCATTGAAGGTTGCATCAACTGGTCCATTTCCATTGGTTTTAATTGTTTTAAACTCATTGTTCATTTGAATTTTTAAATTTGCTTCAGGTTTTTCAACTGAACCAGCATTTACTTCTAGAGATACAAACTTAATGTGTTCATCATAAGATGCTGATCTGTCTTCCGCTAAAGCAATGAGATCTTCCTCGAAAATTTCTTTTTTCTTATCTGCTAAATCTTTAAACCTACCAAACAACTCCATTAGAGCATTATCTCCTGGCTCATAACCTAATTCTTTAAGTTTTTCTGAAAAAGCATGTTTGCCAGAGTGTTTACCCAATACTAAAGAAGATTTATTTAAACCTACCGACTCTGGAGTCATTATTTCATAAGTACCAGCATGTTTAAGCATACCATCTTGATGAATTCCAGCTTCATGTGCAAATGCATTTGCTCCAACAATAGCTTTATTAGGCTGTACAGGAAATCCAGTTATAGAAGATACCAATCTTGAGGCTTTCATAATTGACTCTGTTTTTATATTTGTGTGAAATGGCATCAAATCTTTTTTTACTTTTAATGTCATTACTATTTCTTCTAAAGATGAGTTTCCAGCTCTTTCACCCATACCATTAATAGTACATTCAACTTGTCTTGCACCTTGTTTGATTGCAGCTACATTATTAGCAGTTGCTAAACCAAGATCATTATGTGTATGTGTTGATAATATTGCTTTATCAATATTAGAAACATTATTTCTTACATTTTTGAAAATTTTTCCAAATTCTTCTGGTAATGTATAACCAACAGTATCAGGTATATTAATTGTAGTTGCACCACATTTGATTGCTAATTCAATACATTTATAGAGAAAACTTAATTCAGACCTACCTCCATCCTCACAACTCCACTCAATATTATTGCATAGATTTCTAGCATGAGAGACAGTTTTATTTATTGCTTCTAAAACCTCATCTTCTGTTTTCTTTAATTTGTATTTCATATGAAGTGGACTCGTAGCAATAAAAGTATGTATTCGAGGAGATCTAGCATGCTGAACTGCTTCCCAAGCTCTATCAATATCTTTTAAACTAGCTCTTGCTAAACCTGCAATCGTGGAATTTCTAACATTCTTACTAACTTCAGTTACAGCTTCAAAATCACCATTAGATGCGATTGGAAATCCTGCTTCAATTATATCAACATTCATTGAGTCTAAAACTTCTGCAATTTGAAGTTTTTCATCCAAGTTCATTGATGCTCCTGGTGATTGCTCACCATCCCTTAAAGTTGTATCAAAAATATAGATTTTTTCAGTCATTTTTTAACATTCTATACACTAAAATCTGATTAAATGCACTTTCATCTAGTTTTTAGATTTATCAACCATTTTTCCTTCTGCAATCCAAGGCATCAAAGTTCTTAGTTTTTCACCAACAGCTTCTATAGAATGCTCAGCTTGTTCTTTTCTCATCATTTTGAACTTAGTTTGTCCAGTTTTGTGTTCTTGCATCCATTCTTTTGCAAATTGACCAGATTGAATTTCAGAAAGTATTTTTTTCATTTCTTTTTTTGTTTCATCTGTTATCAATCTTGGGCCTCTTGAATAGTCACCATATTCGGCTGTATTGGAAATAGAGTATCTCATATTAGCCATTCCGCCTTCATATAGAAGGTCTACTATTAATTTCACCTCATGCAGACATTCAAAGTATGCCATTTCAGGAGCATAACCGGCCTCTACGAGAGTTTCATAACCTGCTAAAATTAAATGAGTTAAACCACCACATAATACTGATTGTTCACCAAATAAATCTGTTTCACATTCCTCTTTAAAAGTTGTTTCAATTATACCTGCTCTTCCACCTCCTATTGCAGAAGCATATGCAATTCCTATTTCGAGCGCATTTCCTGAAGGATTTTTATCAACTGCAACTAAACACGGTACTCCAGCACCTCTAGAATATTCAGCTCTAACAGTATGACCTGGACCTTTAGGAGCAACCATAATAACATCAATTCCCTCAGCTGGCTTAATAAGATCAAAATGGATGTTTAAACCATGAGCAAAAGCAATAGTTGTTCCTTCTTTAATATTACTAGCAATTTCATTTGTGTAAATTTCAGATTGTAGTTCATCTGGAGTTAACATCATAATTACATCTGCCCAAGATGCTGCCTCAGCAGGTGTCATAACCTTAAAATTAGCTTGCTCAGCTTTTGGTCTTGATTGAGAGTCTTCTCGTAAAGCTATTGCAACATTATTAACACCTGTATCCCTTAGATTCATTGCGTGTGCATGACCTTGACTTCCATATCCTACAATCGCTATTTTTTTATCTTTAATTAAATTTAAATCAGCATCTCTATCATAATAAACTCTCATTGTTCCTCCTCATTTTTTTCTATGGATGATATCGCAACTGGACCACTCCTTACGATTTCAACTTTGGTTATTTCATTTATCTCTTTAATAAATCTGTTAACTCGATCTGAAGCACCTGCAATTTCAAAGATTGTAGTATTATTTTCATTCTCTATTTTTCTAGCTCTATAAAAGTCACACAATTGATAAACTTTTTTCTTATTAGTATCTGAAACATAAATATATACTAAAGCAACTTCAGCTTCAACTGAACTTCCTTCTTGATCTAGATTAGTGACTGTATGAACTGGAACTATTCTTAAAAGTTGCTTTTCAATTTGATTAACTACTTCAGATGTACCATGTGTAACAATTGTAATTCTAGATAAATTTTCATCATTACTTACTTCTGCTACATTAAGACTATCAATATTATAACCTCTTCCAGAAAACATACCAATTACTCTTGCTAATACTCCTGGTTCGTTATCTACTAATACAGTTAGTATATGTCTTTTAATCTCCGATACTTGATCAGGAGCATCATACACTGATTTGTTCATTAGACTAATATCTTCCCTTTTTCTGCAGATCTTTTGTCTTGTTTTTGATCTTTACTTAAAAGCATTTCATTATGCGCAGATCCACTTTGGATCATTGGAAAGCAGTTTTCTTCTTTTGTTACCCAAATATCTGCTATTACAGTATTTTTTGTTTCAATCATTTCAGTTATAACTTCATCTAAATCATCTGAAGTTTTTGCTCTAAGCCCGACGGCCTTGTAACTTTCGGCTAATTTAACAAAATCTGGTAAACTATCAGTATAACTCTCAGAATATCTACCTCCATGAAGTAATTCCTGCCATTGTCTAACCATTCCCATATACTCATTATTTAAAATAAAAATTTTTACAGGTAATCGATATTGAATAGCTGTGCTCATTTCTTGTATATTCATTAGTATTGATGCATCTCCTGCAATATCAACAACTAAAGCATCTGGGTTACCAACTTGAGCTCCTATTGCAGCAGGAAATCCATAACCCATAGTACCCAATCCTCCAGAAGTTAACCATCTATTTGGTTCTTCAAACTTATAGTATTGAGCAGCCCACATTTGATGCTGTCCAACTTCAGTTGTAATAAATGTTTTAGTATTTTTAGTTAATTCATAAAGTCTTTGCACAGCATATTGTGGCTTAATTTGTTTATTTTCAGTGTTATAACTGAGACAATCTACTTTTTTCCATTTATCAATTTTATTCCACCATTGTTTTAGAGAGCTATCATCAAGTTTATAGTTTTTGTTTTTCCATATATTTATCATTTGCTCTACAACTTGTTTAACATCGCCTATTATTGGAACATCTACTTTTATAGTTTTATTTATGTTACTGGCATCGATATCTACATGAATTTTTTTAGAATTTGGTGAAAATGCATCCAACCTTCCTGTAACTCTATCATCAAATCGTGCACCAATATTGATCATAACATCACATTCATGCATAGCCATGTTAGCTTCATACATTCCATGCATTCCTAACATACCTAATGAGTTTTTATCTGATGAGCTTACTACTCCCAACCCCATCAGTGTCATAGTTACTGGAGAGCCTACTAAATTAACAAATTCTCTTACAAGCTTAGATGCTTTAGGTCCTGAATTAATACATCCACCTCCTATATAAAAGATTGGTTTTTTAGATTTTGAAATTATTTCTACAGCTTCTTCTATTTTCTTTATTTCAAAATTTGGACTTGGTTCAAAAAGTCTATGAGAAGGAATAACTATTTTATTTTTTTCAACATATGATCCTTTTGCAAATTGAACATCTTTTGGAATATCAATTAATACTGGACCAGGTCTTCCATTCTGAGCAATTGTAAATGCTTCGTGAAATACTGATGATAATTTATTTACATCCTTAACTAAATAGTTATGTTTAGTACAAGGTCTTGTTATACCTGTTGTATCACATTCTTGAAATGCATCACTTCCGATTAAGTGTTGGGGTACTTGTCCAGTTATACAAACAACTGGCACACTATCCATCATTGCATCAGTCAAACCTGTTACAACATTAGTTGCACCTGGTCCAGATGTAACAAGAACAACTCCAGTTTTTCCTGTTGACCTTGCATATCCTTCAGCTGCATGAATTGCACCACCCTCTTGTCTTACAAGAACATGTTTGATTGAATTTTGTTTAAATAGAGTATCATATATAGGTAATACTGCTCCACCAGGATATCCAAATACTACTTCAACACCTTGTTCAGCTAAACTTTTTAAAACTATTTCAGCACCTGTGATTTCATTTTTCATTATTTAAGCTCATAGGCTGTGGATAAAATAAAATCAATAATTTACTTTAAATTTGAGCTAAATTAGTTGATTTTCGTCAAATTCTTCAGGAAATTTATTAATTTTTTTAAAAATTTCTAATTTTGAAGAATTCCACCACGTATTTTGTCTTTTAACATAGTGTCTCGTAACGAGTTGAATTTTTTCAATACACTCATCTAAGGTTATTTTCTTTTCTAGATATGAAGATATTTCTGGTACACCATGCGCTCTCATAATTGGAAGATGGCTGAAATAACTTAATTTTAATAACTTTTGTACTTCATTTACTGCACCATTATTTATCATTTTTACAACTCGTTGATTAACTTTGTTATAATTTTTTTTCCTATCAGGCAAAAATAATATTATTTTATATTTTAAATTATTTATAAATTTTTTATTATTGTTTTCTTTCCACAAACTAAGTTTTTTATTTGTATATTTGAAAACTTCCCAGACTCTTTTAAGTCTTTGGATATCTTGATTTGAAATTTTTTCTACAGATTTTTTATCTAACTCTTTTACTAATTTATAAAAATTTTCTGGACCAATTTCATTGAATAATTGGTTGGACTCTTCTTTTATTGTTTCTGGTATACTAGGTATTGAAGTAATGCCATTTATTAAAGTATTAATATATAAACCTGTTCCCCCTACAAATATTGGTGTTAAATTTTTTTTACTAAGAATAGAAATTTTATCTACGGCATCTAAACACCATTTGTTGACATTAAATCGTTCATTGCCATTCACATATCCATATAGATGATGTTTAACTATTTTGGTATCTTGTTTAGTGGGCCGAGCAGTTATAATATTTAGCTCTTTGTAAATTTGCATGCTATCTGCATTGATTATCTCACCATTAATTTTTTTTGATAACTTTATTGCAAACTCTGATTTTCCTATACCTGTCGGTCCAGTTATGAAATATATTAACTTATTCAATATTTAAATTTTATTGTTATCCAAGCTTGCTCTTCATTTCTGTTTATCTTGAGCAATAAAGATGACCTTCCGGTTTTTTCTAATTTATTTACCATTTCAATAAAGGAAACAGTATCATTAATTATTTCTCTATTAACCTCTAAAATAATATCACCAACTTCTAAGTTAGTATCTTTATTTTCTATTTCAGTTACTTTAATTCCATTTTTTGTGTTTAAAACAGAAATTCCAAGGGATTTAATTTTTAATTCTTTATTAACTAAATTATTGTTATTTCTTTCAGTTACCACCTCACCAGGAAGTTCTCCTAGAATGACTTCCAAATTTATTATTTTATTTTTGCGCCATATCTCTAAGTTAGCTAAAGATCCTACATCTGACTCAGCTACTACTCTTGGTAAGTCTGACATTTTAACAATCTCTTGATTATTAAACTTTAAAATAACATCTCCTGGTTCTAGACCCGCATCCTTTGAAGGACCTTTTGGATTTACATTTGATACAAAAGCTCCATTTTGATTTGGTAAGCCTAAACTTTCTGCAAAATCACTTGTGACTGGTTGTATTTGTACACCTAACCAACCTCTTTTTGTTTTTCCAAATTCTTTAAGTTGTTGCACTATCTTTTTGGCACTATTTGACGGTATTGCAAATCCAAGGCCAATACTTCCGCCTGTCTGAGACACAATAGCTGTATTTATTCCTATTACTTGTCCATTTAAATTAAAAAGAGGTCCACCAGAATTTCCTCTGTTAATAGATGCATCGGTTTGTAGAAATTTAACATAAGGTCCTCCTCCAATATCTCTTGAGATTGCTGACAATATTCCTGCAGTGACAGTACCTCCTAGGCCAAGTGGATTTCCTATTGCAATAGTCCAATCACCAACTCTCATATCATCTGAGTCACCCCATTTAACAGCCGTAAGATTTGTTTTGTCAGGATTGATTTTTAATACAGCAATATCTGCTTTTGGATCTCTACCTAATAGCTCAGCAATATATTCAGTTTCATCAGAGAGTATAACTGTAATTTCGTCTGCTCCCTCAATTACATGATTATTGGTAACAATGATTCCATCTTCGCTTATAACAAATCCTGAACCAAGTCCTGTCATTGGTCTTTGTGATCTTCTTTGATCTCTATCAAAATAATCCTTAAAAAATTCATCAAAAGGTGAACCTTCAGGAAATTGAGGTATTTGATTTTGTGAATTATTATCTATTATCGTTGTAGAGGCAATGCTAACAACTGATGGTGATAATTTTTCAACTAGATCTGCAAAACTATCAGGAACCGCATAAACAGATTTAAAAAATAAAGTAAAAAAGGTAAATATTATAATTTTAATCATTTTTATTTTGTTTCTATATAGTATTTAAAAGTGAAATAAATGAGGCATAAACCTAAAACTATCATACTTAAACTAATTGTTCTAATTTTTTGCGGATTTGCATTTTTTATTAAATCTAAAAAATTATTAATTTTAGCAGCTAGTAAAAGATAAAAAAAACCTTCAACTACCAGCACTAAGCCAATGCTAATAATTAAAATTTCAAACATTAATTTTGTATATCTATTTCACCAAAGAATTTTTCACAAACCTCACCCGGAGCTATAACCATAGACATTTCAGTATCTCCAAATGTATCTTTACATGCTTGCATTGTTCTAAGAAAATCAAAGAATTCTTCATCTAAGCTGTAAGCATCTCCAAGTATTTTATTTTTTTGTGCGTCACCCTCACCTCTTAGAATAGAAGATGTTCTCTCAGCTTCCGCAATTATTACAGTTTGTTGTCTATCAGCAGAAGCTCTTATTTCTTTGGATAATTCCTCACCCTCTGCTCTCAATAAATTAGCTTCTTTTTCTCTTTCTGAACGCATTCTTTGATAAACATTATTAGAAACTTGTTCAGTTAAATCAGTTCTGCCTATTCTGATATCTACAATAGTTACTCCAAATGAGCTCTCATTTATTTTTATTTGTTTTTCAATTTCACTCATTATATTATTTCTTTCATCACTTAAAAGTGAGGTTAATGAGTATTGTGCAATAACACCTCTAACAGCAGCGTTAATAATTCTTCCAAATCTGTCAGAAAAAGTGGTTTCATTTCTTACGGTCTGAAAAAATTTTAGTGGATCGACTATTTTATATCTAGCAAAAGAGTCAACTATAATTCTTTTTTGATCAGAAAGTATCATTTCTTCTGGCTGCGGATCTAAGTTTAACAATCTAGAGTCAATAAAGACTGCATCTTGTATAAAAGGAATTTTAAATTGTAAGCCTGGTTTAGTTACAACCTTTCTGGGATCACCAAATTGTAATACTAATGCCTGTTTTGTTTCATTGACAATAAAAAATGCCCCTGTGAAAGTAAGAAATCCTATAAAAATTATAAGGATCAACAAAAGATTACGTGCATTAAACCTCATATTAATTATTACCTTTATTTTTTAATTCGTTTAGAGGAAGGTAAGGTACAACTCCTTGACCATTTCCAGTATCATCTAAAATAATTTTATTTTTACCCTCCAGCACTTCTCTTAGTGTTTCTAGATAAATTCTCCTTTTTGTAACTTCTTTAGCGTCCTTGTAACTATTGTAAACATCTATGAAATTCTGAGCAACTCCCTCAGCTTGCTTTACTACTTGCTCTTTATAAGCTCTTGCACCTTCAATTAATTTAGCTGCTTCACCACGAGCGTTAGGAACAATTTTGTTTAGATATGTGTTAGCTTCGTTAACTAACCTTTCTTTATCCTGTCTAGCTCTTTGAACTTCATCAAATGCGTCTATAACCTGATCTGGTGGATCAACACTTTGAAGCTGTACTGATTGAACAAGTACTCCACTTTCATAAGAGTCTAGAACAATTTGTAACTCATTTCTTACAACTTGTTCAACTTCTTGTCTTCCCTCAGTTAGTAGAAATTGTAAATCCCTCTGTCCTACAACTTCACGCACTACACTCTCTGACATATCTTTAACGGTCAATTCAGGATTTCTAAGTTTAAATAAAAAATTTCCTGCGTCTTTAATTTTAAAAAGAACCGTAAATGCAACATCTGCTATATTTTGATCGCCTGTTAACATTAAACTTTCTTCAATCACTTTTCTTTCTGCATTTGAGTTTGATGAGAAACCTAAATCACTTGAACTTCTAAATCCAACGTTAATTTTTCTTATAACCTCAACCTTGGGTGTAATTGTTTTACCAATAGGTGTTGGAAAGAAGTAATGTAAACCTGGTTGCGTTGTTTGACCATTCCATTTTCCAAAAAGTAATTCTACGCCTTGTTCATCTGGTTCAACTCTATAGAAACCTGTCGCTAGCCAAAATAGAATTGCAATTAAGATAAACAATGAAAAATTTCTTTTGCCTCCAAATTTAAACCTACCAAACCTATCTTTAGCTTTTTTTATTGAGTCTTCAAAATCTCTCCTGTTGGAACCATTTCCTCCTGATCCCCATGGATTATTATTATTTCCAGATCCCCAAGGGTTATTATCGTTGTTATTTATGTTCCAGTTCATATATTATTTGATATAATTAGTACTTTCTACTAACACTAATTAAATTATTTAATAACTAATATTTGGGTAATTCTGTAAAAATCAAGTATGTCTGATAATATTTTATCCTTAATTTATACTTTTTCTAAGAAATTTAGCGATCCTAAAACAAATTTAAGGTTTGAACCTAAGAATAACAACATAACAGCCATTGTTAAAGATGGAAATGTTAATGTTTTCCTTAAAGTAAGCAGTAATGAAACTCATTTATACAAAAGTTTGTTAAAACTTCTTAAAGACAATATAGAGCAAATACCTGGTGTACTTTCTGTAAATATAGCCCTTACATTAGAAAAAAATGATAATAA
>MDSZ01099426.1_pt1 | contig 12123 bp, 12 predicted proteins | sample 811201 | NCBI WGS metagenome assembly MDSZ01 (sample SAMN05326647, study PRJNA326480) | marine metagenome | isolation source: seawater | place: Indian Ocean: North | collected 2010
AACAGATATAAATATTTTTAATTCAAAATTGTATTTTATTTTATTATAGTTTAAAAAAAACATTATTAATCCAGTTAAAATAACTAGAAAATTATGTTCTAAGTTATGTGAGAAAAAAAAATGAGATACGTAAGAATAAATTGTAAGTATAAATATACCTACTAACCCATCAAATCCTAAATTAAATAGGCTACTGCTCTTAAAAATAATTTTTCTAAAAACAATACCAAAACCTAATACAGCAACTACTATTAAAAAATAAAATATAAAAAATATTATTGGGTTAGCACTCATTATTTTAAACTAAAAAAAGCATCCATAAGTAAAATTTTTTCATTTCTATATTTTATTTTTGAGATAGAAATTAGTTTGTACTTATATTTATTCAGAAAACCGATTATATCGTAAAAATTTGGCTTAACGTCTTGATATCTTTCTATAAATGATAATTCAACTTTTAAAAGTTTGATTTTTTTATTTTTTAGATTTTTTTTCATTCCTTTTAAAACATTCATTTCTTCACCCTGTACATCTATTTTACAAAAATCTATTACTTGGTTTTTATTAAAAAAATCATCAAATTTGATAGTTTTAATTTTAATTTTTTTATTCAACTTTTTTAAAGATTTAAATAAATTATTTTGTTCATAAAAACTTGATTGAGAAGAAATATTGTACTGATAAAACGTTCTTGTCCCTTTTTTATTTGACAATGCATAATTAAAATTATCTATCTTTAGATTTGAGTATCTTTCTCTAATTTTTTCATTTAATTTTTTTATTGGTTCAAAAGTTACAATTCTTCTCATATTTAATATGTTGGACAAAAAGCCTACATAATTTCCTTCATTTGTACCTATATCTACATAAAATATTTTTTTATTATTAAATATATGTTTTAAAAGTTTTTTTTCATTTGAGACTGATGAAAATAAATATGATATTGCATCGTCTAATTTTTGATAGTATTTGAGCAACATAGCTGTATTATTGGTCCTGTTATTTATAAAATAAAATTGTCAAATGAATTTCAAGTTTATAAAAAAAAATTATCATATCACAACTTTTATTTTACTTTATTTTAGTCTCATTATTGGTTTTTTATTTGGTGAAAATACAACTTTAGGTCCAAAATTCGACTTTGAGCATGCTTTAAAACAATTACAGCTTTTTGAGGAAAATTTTTTTTATACGTTGTTAAATTATGATAATATTATTTATCCAACAAGAATTTCTCCTGTATTTATTATTATAATTTTATATTTAAAAAAAATATTTATTAATATTGAATTAGTCCGTTTTATTCTTCTTAATATAATTGTATTAAATCAAATCTATTTTTACAAAAATTTAAAGTTAGTTTTTCTAAAAAAAAACAAATTTATAGATAAAAAAAATCTTTTTTTTCTGAGCACTGTAATATTTATTTCTCCTTCTTTTAGAGCTAATGCTGTTTGGCCGGAGAGTGCTATGGTTGGACTATTGTTTTTCAACATATCTATTTATTATTTTCTTAAGTTTAAAATTAAATTAATTAATACTCACATATATCAAAACATCATATTTTTAGCCTTGGCATCCTATGTAAGACCAAGCTTTGCCTTATTTGCTATTTTTTTTTTCGTTTTTTATTTTGTAAAAATTAAAGACTATATAATTTTAATAAAAATTATTTTTTTGAATTTAGTACTGTCATTACCAGCTTTTTATTATTTATTTGTTTTAGAGGTATTTTTTATAAACAGTGGTGTAAGCGAAAGTTCTCTAAATTTAAACTATTTAAGTAAGATTGCAATAATATTTTCAATATATTTTTTTCATATTATACCTCTACTGTATTTCAAAAAATTTTTTGTCGAAAATTTTTTTGAAAAAAAAAATTATTTGTTAATTTTAGCAACTATTATAATAGTTATTATTTCTCTACTAAACTTCAATTATAATATCGATAACACTGGAGGTGGGATTTTTTTACATTTATCCTATTTTATTTCTGGCAATGATTTTCTATTTCTTTTACTGACACCTCTTTTTGTCTTTTTTTCAATTAAACTAGTTTTTATAAATCCAGGTGATAATTTACTTTTATTTATAATAATATTTTTAATTACCCCCCAATTTTCAATTTACCATAAGTATTATGATCCATTAATTTTTATGCTAGCATTTTCGATTTTTAACTTTGATATCAAAGAGAAATATTTTTCTCGATCGAACATTTTAATTATATTTACATTTTATCTCTTGTATTATCTTACATCTTTAACTAATAGTTACTTTATAAATTTCTAATGGATTTGACTTTAGTAATACCTGCAAAAAAAGAAAAGGAATCCCTGCCATACGTTTTAGAGGAATTAAAAAAGTATAATTATAAATGTTTAATTGTATTGGAAAAAAATGATACAGAAACTATAGAGTCAATTAATAATTACGATTGTGAAATAATTTATCAAAACAATTTAGGCTATGGGTCAGCTCTTATACAAGGAATAAATGCGACTAAAACAGAATATTTTTGTATATTTAACGCAGACGGATCTTTTATTCCAAACGAGATCAAACAGATGAAAGATGAATTAGAAAAAAATAACTTAGATTATGTATTTGGTTCAAGATATCAAAAAGGATCAAAAAGTGATGATGACACATTAGTGACTCTAATTGGTAATTATTTTTTTACATACTTTGGCAAGATATTTTTTAACCTAAATATTACAGATATTTTGTACACATTTGTGATCGGAAAAACCAAAAAAGCAAAAGAATTGAATTTAAAACAAAAAGATTTTACTTTTTGTGTAGAATTACCAATAAAGGCTAAAAGGTTAAATCAAAAAATGACTTCTTATACGTCTCACGAAAGAAGTAGGATTGCAGGTAGCAAAAAGGTTAATGCATTCAAAGATGGATTTTATATATTAATTTACTTATTTAAAATTTTTTTTAGAAAAGAAAAATAAGCATAAGAATAAACAAATATATTTATCAAAATCAACGAAATTAAAATATCCGTTTTAGATGAGAAATGATAACCAATAAAAAATGTTGAAAAATTATATATATTAATAACAATTGAGCTAATATTATTAATAAAATTATTACTTTTTTTCTTAAATCTTAATTTTAAAAAATTAAAAAGTAGTTGATGTAAATGTTTAGTATCGGGAGTTATAGGAGAAAGCTTATAACTATACTTTCTTATAATTGAAAACAAATTTTCATAGCACGGATACCATAATAATAAAATTATAAAATACGGTGATATATGTTGATTGCTCATATAAAGTTTTATTAAATAGATAGCAAATAAAAATCCTAACAAGTATGATCCACCATCACCAAGGTAAATTTTGTTCATAAAGTTGAATACCAACAATACTAATAATGTAATCAGCAGCGATACTAAAAATTCACTGTTTTGAAATAGATAATTTTCTAGACCTAATAGAATTAAAAAAAACAAGATTATTGAGTAATAGGTAATTACTAGTCCGTTTAATCCATCAATAAAATTAGTTCCATTAACAACAATTAAAATACAGAAACTTACAAATACTATATTGAAAAGCTTATACTCTAAAATAGTATCCAAAAAAACCAGCCTTGTTGATGATAATGTTATATCATTATTTAGTACACATATTAATATTACAAGTATTTGTAAAAATAATCTAAACATAGGTGAGTTTAGTTTTTTTAAATCTGACAAGATTCCGATAAATGTTAAAATAAATAGATAAAAGTAGATAATATTCAGAAATTGATAATTAAAAATAAATATTGATATAAAAATGTAAGTACCTCCTATGGGGAGTATATAACTTTTGTTAGCAAAATTTTGATGTGGATCTTTTTTAATTTTGAAAAGATAATAATTTTTAGTGAGTATATAATTAAGAGCTAAACAAATTATTATAAATATCAATGAATTAAAAATCATATTTTTTTCAAATAGTTTAATGAAAGAACTAAAATAAAATAAAAAGTTTTAAAAATATTCATTCCTTGATATACATAGTATACTTTGAAAGCATCAATAATTTTTTGAAACGTTGATGAAGACAAAGATCCAACATGACTCAACCAATAGACTAGAAAATTATTAATTCCATAAAAAGTAACACCTTGTTTTGATAAATATAACCAACACACATAGTCCTCTTTAGTCTTAATATTTGGGAAAGGATATTTTAATTTCTTTAACACTTTTTTTTCAATCATAACCGTTGAGAGTCCAATATCACATGATTTAATCAAGCTTTGATAATTTTGATTTTTTGCATATCTTTTTGAGATTATTTTCCCTACAGAATTTTTTATATAATACGATGTGTGACTAGCTACACATCTATTTTTTTTCATAAACATTAGTTGAAGGTATAATTTATTTTTCTTCCATAAATCATCACTATCTAAAAAAGCTATATATTTACCTTTTGAGGAACTGATGCCTTTATTTCTTGATAAACCTGCACCAAGATTTACTTTATTATTTATGAATTTTAATCTTTTATTTTTTATATTTACTAATTCGTCTATTTTTTTTATTGATGGGTTGTCATTCACAACAATAATTTCAACATTCTTATAAGTCTGATTCAACGCTGACAGTATTGATTTTTTTAATAATGTTATATTGCTATAAAAAGGTATAATTACGCTAACTAAATTTTTCATTTTCAAAATTGACTTAATACTAATTTTTCAAAATTATTTTTTACGTTATTAACAGTAAATTTTTTTAATACTTTTTTTGAAGGTATTATTTTTTTTTTTAGACTTTTTGGATCTTTTATAAATTTATCGACAGATTTGACAAATTTATCTTCGTTCAATTTGTTTATTAATTTACCGTATTTACCATATGCAAGTGCTTCTGATATTCCTCCTTTACCATTATATGCAATTACAGGAACACTATAATTAAAAGCGTCTAAAAAACAATTTGGTAAACCCTCAAAATATGCTGTGTGTAACATTAGATCTGCATCGGCATAAATTTTATATTTATTTTTAGTGAAGGGTAATAAGAATACTTTATTTTTTAATTTTAAATAACTTATTAATTTTTTTAAATTATTTTTTAACTTACCACCACCATAAATATATAGTTTATAATTATTATTTAATTTGCTTATCATTTTAATTAAAAATTCATGATTTTTTTGATCGCTAAATCTTCCTACTGATATTAACTTGATATTCTTTTTTTTCTTAATTTTTTTTTTATTTATTAATTTATCTATAGTTCCTGAATAAATAACGCTTGCTTTTATTTTGTATAAAAGTTTTAGCTCTTTTTTTAAAGTATAAGAATTAGTAATAACTTTATCAGCTTTTGAATAAGTATTTTTAATTAATTTTTTAATTATTATGTTTTTAAAAAAATTTACTAAATTGAAAAATAAATTAAGTTCATATAACGAAGTTCTTTCGTAAAGAAAAATTTTTAGATTTTTTATATCTCTTAAAAATAAAATTGATAATATGTTTGAATAATTAATGTTTGAGATAAATAAATTTCGATGTTTATCTTTAGTAGATATCAACAAAATTTTTCTTATTTTGAAAAAACTAAAGAAAGTTTTGAAAAAAAAAATGTTTGTCTTAATATTTATAACATTTACATGTGAAGGTATATTTTTTTTATAAACACTATTTCCAATAAATATCATGTTTATTTTAAATTGTTTTCTATTAATATTTTTTAGTAAATTCAATATTGCTATTGAGGCACCTCCATAGTTGAAATTTGCTACAAAAAAAAATAAATTTATTTTCATTAAATTAATATTTCATTAAGAATTTTAAAGTGTCCATATAATGTAAAATTTTTGCAAATTTTTTTAAAATTAATTATTTTGCTATTTATTAATTTTTGATCCTCCAACATATATTTGTCAAAAATTCGAATAAAATCTTCCGAAGAATTATTCTCAAATAAAAAACCATTTTTTCCTCCCATCATTAACTCTTCAGGTCCATTTGGACAATTACTTGAAATAATAATTTTATTTGCAAATCCAGCCTCTAGTAAAACAAAGCCAGGGTCTTCCCATAAGGATGTTAATACAAAAGCTTTTGAATTTTTAATGTATGGAAATATGTTTTTTTTATGTCCTAATAGAAATACTTTAGAGTTAAGATTATTTCTATCTATCTCTTTTTGTAATATATTCCTATTTTCTCCATCTCCCAAAATAAATAAATTAAGATTTTTATATTTTTTTATTAAATTGGGAAAATTTTTAATTAAAAAAATTTGATTTTTTTGATTGGTAAGTCTCCCAATTGAAATTATAGAATTTTCTTTTGATATGCCATTGGGTAAATCTATTTTTTGTTTCATCAAATTATTAATCCTTTTTACGTATATTGCAGGGTCTGGCAAAAAAACTATTTTATTTTCGTTAAAAATTTTTTGTTTTTTTATATATTCCATTGTCAATTTCGTCGGTGCTGTAACCAAATGAATTTTATTAGATATCAAATTCCAGTAAAATTTCCTAAAATTATTTAATTTAGGATAACCCGAAATCCTTAAAATAATTTTGGTTTTGTAATTAAAAAATAACAAAAGGAATAGAGGAACGTAAGTTATTAAATGGACAATTAAATATTCAGGTTTTTCCTTTTTTAAAACATTGTGCAACTTTACTACCGTCAAAAAAAATACCATTAAATATGAAAATCTACTTTTAAGAAAACCTAGTTTTGGTAAATACTTAATAATATTTGTTTTAAAAAAATTTATTTTTTTTATATTATTTTTATCTAATTCAGTTTTTTCATGCCACTCACCCAATGAATTTATAATTATCGGATCAATTTTTTTATTAGAAAATTTTTTTAAGGATAAGGCTGAATAAATTACAGCGTTTATAGTCGCTACATTACTTATAAAAGGACACCAGTAAAATACTCTCATTAAAATTTATTTATAGATTCTTTAAAATACCAATTTATTGTTTTTTTAAATCCATTTTGAAAACTTGTAAACTTTTCAAACTTAACAATTTTTTTTATTAATTTATTATTACCATGTGTATTTAAAACATCAGCTTTGTGTTTTTTTATGAGTTTAATTTTGTCAAAATTGTATTTAGTTCTAAAATTCTCACATATTTTTTTAATACTAATAGGTTTTGAATTGCATATATTAGCTATGTTAAAATTATATTTTTTTAAATACAATAATTTTACTAAAATAGTCACTACATCTCCGATATACGTAAAATCTCTTTTATGCTCACCATAATTGTTTAAATAAAAATATTTATTATTTTTATAGGATTTTATTAATTTAAATAAAAACATATCAGGTCTACCCCATTCACCGTAAACAGTAAAAAATCTGATTCCACATATATTTAATTTATACTTCTTCTTATATATTTTTGCTAACTTCTCATTTTTTATTTTAGTTCTTGCGTAAATATTATTTGGTCTTACTTTGTCTTTTTCACTTGTAGGAAACTTATGGGTATTCCCATAAACTGAACTTGAGGATGCATATATTATTTTTTTCGGTTTTATTTTAATTATTCCGTCTAGAATATTTTTAAAACCTTTATCATTAACATCATAATATTTTTTTGGATTTATTAAGGAATATCTAACTCCTGCTTGAGCAGCAAAATGCATAACTACATCAAAATTATTTTTTTTAAACATTTTTGATAATTTTGACTTATTTCTTATATCCAGATTTTGAAAATAAAAATTTTTATTTTTATTAATTTGGCTTAGTCTTTTTTTTTTATACTTTATAGAATAGTAATTATCAAAATTGTCTATACCGTAAACTAAAATTTTTTTATTTTGAAGAAGTTTAGAAGCGATTGAAAAACCAATAAAGCCTGCAACCCCAGTAATTAAAATTTTCATTGTATAAAAGTTATTTTAAAATAAAAGATATTGTTATATTTTTTTTTTAATAATTAAACACTAAAATTTATGAAAAATAAATCCAAAGAATTAACTATAATTACTGTTGTTAAAAATGATAGGTCAGGTATAGAAAAAACAATTAAATCTATAATTCTCCAAAAAACAAAACGTATTGAATATATTGTTGTGGATGGAAATTCCAAAGACGGAACAAAAAAAATAATAAACAAGTTTAAAGATAAAATTGATAAAATTATTTCTGAAAAAGATAGGGGTATTTATTATGCTATGAACAAAGGTATTACCAATAGTTCAGGAAATATTATAGGATTTTGTAATAGTGGAGACATTTTGTTTCCAAGTGGATTAAAAACTATATTAAAAAATTTTAAAAAAAAAAAAATTGATGTTCTTTTTGCTACAGTAAAAAGAAACTATATCGGGAAAACTATAATTAAACATGGATTCAAGAAAAATAGAATTTTTTATAATTTTGATTTTGCAACAACACACTCCACGGGTTTTTATATAAAAAAAAAAATTCATGATGAAATCGGTCTCTATGATACTAAATTTATTATTTCTGCTGATTATGATTTTTATCTGAGATTAATTAAATTAAATAAATTCAAATTGGGTTCGTCTAATAAAAAAAATATAATTGGAGAAATGATGAGTGGTGGTCATTCATCTAAATTTTCTTATATTAAGCATTTAAATGAAGAAACAAAAATAAGATTAAAAAACAAACAAAACTTAATTTTAGTTATATTAATTTACCTCAATTCTGTTATTAAAAATTTTCATAAAATAATTTAAATTTTTTAAAATGCCCTCGCATACTGGGTTGGCAATATTTTTAAGCCTTTTCTCCTTAATATTTTTTGATTATATAGAAAAAAAGGATTTTTTAAAAACGGTCTTCCAATAAAAACATTGTCAAAATAACCTTTTTTTATATATTTTTCTGCTAAAATAAAGTCGTCGGTCATTCCAGTAATTCCTACTTTTAATTTTGTTTTTTTCTTTATTTCTCTTGCTAATCTGGCTCTAAAAAATTTTTTAAACTTTAAATCAGTTTTTGTTAGTATACCTCCCGAGCTAACACAAACATAATCAAAACCAATATTTTCTAGTTTTTTACAAAATTTAACTGTTTCACTTATTTTGATGCCATCTTTTAAATGATCTTCGCCAGTTATTCTTGCTCCTAATAATTTATTTTTTGGCCATAGTCTTCTGGCAACTCTAGCAATTTCTAATGGGAATTTAAATCTTTTTTCCATCGACCCACCGAAATTATCATTACGAGTATTACAAACCGGTGATAAAAATTGATGTAGAAGATATCCATGTGCCATATGTAGCTCTAACGAATCAAAATTTACCTCTAATGAATTCAATATAGCTTTTTTAAAATCATTAATTACAAATTTTATATCTTTATGACTCATTTTTTTTGGTTTTGGCCAACCTTTATCTTTTGGCAATTCGGAGGAAGATATTGTTTGCCAGGATGACTTTCCTTTTAATGGAGAATTTTTTTTTATCCAGGGTACTTCACTGGACCCTTTTCTGCCTGCATGTGAAAGTTGTATACCAACTAAAGTTTTATTATTTGATTGTAAAAAGTTAATAAGCTTTTTAAATTCTTTTTTTTGTTTATTAGTACCTATAGCTAAATCTTTATTAGAAATTCTACCATGATTTGAAACAGCGGTTGATTCTAAAGTTACTAAACTTGCTCCAGAAAGGCAAAGATTTGACAAATGTCTATAATGCCATTCTGTCGGGCAACCATCTCTCGCAGAGTATTGGCACATCGGCGAAACAACTATACGATTGTTAAGTTTTTTTTTTCCTTTTTTGAAATTTATTTTTTTTAATATCATTTTTTTGAACTAGAAAATCATTATGAGGATGAAATATCGCGCCAGGATATGACCAGTAAGTTTCTATAAATAATTTTCCTAATGCACTTCCTAATTTAGGTAAATGTGGAACTCCATCACTATCAATCATGGAATTAAATGGAACTGCTATTCTTAACCACTCCCCTCTTGGTTGATTTTTATAAAGACATCTTAAATATATGGCTAAAGGTGGATCAATTGGTTTATAGCCCTTAAGTTTAAAAGCTTTATAAATATTTTTTAATTTTGTTGGTTTTTTAAAACCTAGACTTCTTACTTTAATTTTATGAATTTCACATCTTTGAGATTGGTTAAAAGAATGATTTTTAATTTTTTTACAAATATCTAAAATCCAATCACTCAAAATATATTTTTTTTTAAAATTGTGTATACAAGTATTGATATTTTTAAATTTTATTTTATTAATTTTTTTCCAAATCATTTCAAGATTTAAATTTGAAGTTATTAAAATAATTTATGATAACTTAATTTACGTTAACTTTTAAAAAGAAATGATAAAAAATCAAGCAAATTCTGATATTTTAAGCTTTACTGTTCAATGAATGAACGATATATGTTCAGTCGATGAACAATAAAGAAAAAAATAAACAAAATACAGATGATTTAGATATATTAAGGACAATTTCAAAGAAACCTAATATTTCTCAAAGAAAACTATCAAAAGAATTAGGGTTTAGTTTAGGAAAATTAAACTATTGTATAAAATTATTACAGAAAAAAGGTTTAATTAAAATTCAAAATTTCAAAAAAAATAAAAAAAAATTAAATTATTTATATATCTTAACTCCTCAAGGTATTTCAAAAAAGACAAAACTTACAATTAATTTCATGAAGAAAAAAATGAAAGAGTATGACGAATTGATGAAAGAAGAAGAAGTGAATATAAAAAATAACAACAAGTATAAAAATGAAATAAAAGAATTTGGTATTGGCCATAACAGCCAAGCCTTGGATAATGTAATAGAGGAAAATAAAACAAGAACAAAACCTCTGTTTAAAACTATTGAGGTAAACATCAAAAGAAGAACAGTTATTGTCGATGACATTTTATCTACACACAAAGAAGTTCCTATCCCAAGTTGGATAGAATTAAGTATAATTGATGTCTGCAATAGAAGTTGCTCGTTTTGCCCAAAATCTGATCCAAAAGTTGCTCCAAACACCTATCAAAAAATGCAAATGAATTTAATTAACAAATTAACAGAAGAGCTAAAAGAAATTAAATACAAAGGATCAGTAGTATTGTGTGGTTATGGGGAGCCAATGCTTCATAAGGATTTAAATTTAATTTGTAAAAAACTATCTGAAGCTTCTTTTGTAGAAGTTGTAACTAATGGCGATACACTGAACCCAAAACAAATAAAAAACCTTTACATTAATAATGTTAACAAGCTTTTAATTAGTATGTATGATGGAGAGCATCAAATAAAAAAATTTAAACAAATGATTGAAGACTCTAAAGTTCCTAAAGATTTTGTAATACTTAGAGACAGGTGGTATGATTCAAAAAAAGACTATGGCTTAAAATTAACAAATAGAACAGGAACTATTAGTATAGGAAAACAAGAAGAAGTTGGAAAATATAAAAAATGCTTTTATCCCTCTTATCAATTTTTAATTGATTGGAATGGAGATGTATTTTTGTGTCCACAAGATTGGCAAAGAAGAGTTACGATGGGAAATATGATGCAAGAGCATATATTCGATATATGGACAAGTAAAATCATGTCCAAATTTAGAAGAAACCTTATTTATGGAAAAAGAATTGAAAGTCCCTGTACTTTATGTAATGCAGAAGGAACTATACTTGGAAAGAACCATGCTAACGAATGGGCGAAAATTTATTCAAATTAATTAGAATGAAGATAACTTTAATTACAGGCGCGGGAAGAGGAATAGGACTTTCAATATCTGAAAAATTTTATTTAGAAGACCATAATTTAATTTTACTTGTGAGAAGTAATAATCAAAAAAGAAGATTAGAAAAAAAATTTGACAAAAAAAAAGTTAAAATTTTTGTTGGAGATTTAGCTAATTATTCATTTATTAAGAAGATTGCTAAAAAAATTAATTTTGTACATAATATAATTAATAATGCTGGAACTAGAAACGATAATCATATTCATGGGGTTAAAAAAAGTGACCTGGATTACTTAATTGACGTAAATTTTAAAGCAACTTTCTATTTAACTCAAATTTTTACAAAAAAAATGATCAAAAAAAAAATTAAAGGCTCAGTTGTTAATTTAAGTTCTCAATTAGGTCATGTAGGAGCTTACAATAGAACTGTATATTG
>MDSZ01092499.1_pt1 | contig 12122 bp, 11 predicted proteins | sample 811201 | NCBI WGS metagenome assembly MDSZ01 (sample SAMN05326647, study PRJNA326480) | marine metagenome | isolation source: seawater | place: Indian Ocean: North | collected 2010
AATAGAAGATTTTATGATTTCATTTCACAATTAAAAGAGAATTTAGTAAGTCAAAACATCAAATCTGTCATAATTGAGGCACCTGAATCATCAAGTGAAGATGATATATTTAACCAAAATATGATTCATATAAATACATCTCATCTAGTAGATTTAGTTTTGTATCTTTTTGGCTCTTTAGAATTTAAAAGTTCTTGGAAAACAGATAAAAAAAATTATACTGCATTTTTAGTTGCAAAAGAAGATATTCCAGTTCATTTCATCTCATCATGGGATACCAACTCAAATTTTTCTATAAAAATAAGCGCCAAAGATAAAGTTTTTTGTTTACAGCCCATAGAAAAGCTAACGATTTATGATTCAATGAAAGTCACAACTTTTTCAAATAAGAATAAAATTAGATCATACACTCCAAATATTCAAAGTGAGTATTATTGCCCCAATGATTTTAAACCAGGTTTTTTAAATCAAGCTAAGTATTTTATAAAATCTATTGAAAATAGAAACAATGATCAAATTGCTGCTAGCTTAGATTCTTCTAAAAAAGTCATAAAGATTTGTGAGGATATCATTGGACAATAATCAAATTAAAATTACTAAGCAATTTTTAAGTAATAAGGATAGTAATATAGTAATATTATCAGATTCATTATCTTTACCAAGAGTTGATGAAGATGAAACAATACTTCTAAGGGAATCTTACCCCTATTTATTGCAAAAAAAAATTGGTTCAGATATAAAAATTATTAATCGTGGTATTAGATTTACTACTACTGATTCATTAAGAAATTTTCAATATTTATTTGATAATTTATTGATTTATTCTCCAAGCACAGTTATTGTTCAAATGGGTATTGTAGACTGTGCACCTAGACTTTTTTCATCATTATTTAGATCATTAATTAATAAAGTACCTATCAAAATGATTAGAGATTTGATTATACTTCCTTTCAAAAAAAATAGAAGATTTTTCACTAAATATTTCAAGATTAAACTTGTTAACAAAAATAGATTTAAAAGAAATTTAGAAGTTTTTTTAGATATAATGATAAAGAATAAAATCAATGTAATCATTGTGAATATACCTAAAACAAATGATGCAAATAATAATAAATCATTTAATTTTAACAAATCAATTGATGAGTATAATAGTATTATTTCTAATCTTTTAAAGAAATATAAATTTAAACTGATTGATATTAATCATTATTCTAAAAAAGAAAATATGCTTGTAGATGATGGTATACATTATAACAAAAAAGGTTGTGAGACTGTAGCTGATATGCTTTATGAGTCTATTAGGAAAATTTAAAAATGCTTTAAAATGGTCTTTTTTTAAAACCGTTATAATTCAATTTCTTTCTCCCGCATTAAGATTAATTGTAATTCCAATTATTGGCACCTATAACTATGGAATTTTTGGAATTGTATTTATTTATTTTGGTCTTCTTGAAGTATTAATGGGTGCTGGAATCAGAGATTTTGTATTAAGTAAATCCATTAGAGATAATACTCAGCTTAGGATGCTTCAATCAATTTCTTTTATATGGTCTAATCTTTTTTTACTACTATCTATTCTGCTATCATTTTTGATATATGAAATTTATGATTCTATTGAAATTTCAAGAACTCTATTAATTATGAGCTTTACTTTTCCCTTTATTGGACTGGGTTTAGTGTCTGAGGCTGTTACAGTTAGAGAGCTCAAATTTAAAAAAATCTTTTTTATAGATATGATCCCATTTTTGACTACCCTTTTAATTGTTTTTCCTTTTGCAATAAATGGATATGGTTTGCTAGGGCTTATAATTGGAGAAATGTCAAATAGAATATTTATGAACTTATCATATATATTTTTAAATCCAATATCTTTTAAATGGCCATCAAAAGTTTTATTTATAAAACTTAAACGCTTTATTAAATGGATAATGGGAGAGCGAGTTTTAGAATATCTATCACTTACAATCGATATGTTTTTTATTTCTTTTTTATCTCCATCTATAGTAGGTGTATATAGTCTAGGAAAAAATTTAATTAATATTATTTTTTCTCTTATAAATGCACCTTTAGGAAATATTATGCTTTCAATTTTTGGGTCTTTAAAAGATTCTTATAATAAGATTATAGGTATTTTTTTAAATGTTCTAGCAACTATTCTTACTGTCAATATTTCAGTAGCTTTTCTTGGTGCAATTTCTTCATATTTCTTTTTTCAGTCTTTTCTAGTGGATTGGGAAAAGTTAAACATAGTGTGCATTTATTTATTTCTCGGGGCTATTTTTAGAAGAAGTTTATGGGTCCAAAGAGATTTTTTAAAAGTCATTGATAAATTACAATTTTATCCAATAAGTATTTTCATATCTTTGATAATTTATACTGCATTTTATTTGTTTATTCAACCATCAGAAATTGAACATTTTTTGCAAATAAAAATTATATATGATATATCTTATTTTTTAGTTTTTATTTTTGTACTAAAGAAAGTATTAAATAGTTCTATAAATCAAGATTTTCTATCACGCTTTTTCAAGAATGCATTATTTTTATTACTAATTAATAGTTTTTTCTTAATAATATCGATTATGTATATCCAAAGTCTTTCCTTTCCTAATATGATTATTTATATAATATCTATCCTATTGCTTAATATAATTATATCTCAAAAATTTTTAATAGATAGTTATGATAATATTGTTTCTCATACAGAGGATGGATGATTTATGATTGACTTAATAATTGCAACTTTTATTATTTCATCTCTTGTAATGGTTTTATTATTAAAAGTTGAACTGTTCTTTGTACTAAATCTTTTTTTTGTTGCTTTAATGAGTGCTTTCAGACTCGATCCATCTACTTCTGTTGTTAATCTTTTTGGTATTTCTCTTTACACTAAAGATATTTTTTTTATATCCGAAATGGTATTTTTATTAGTTTTTTTTATTCAACAAATTATATTAAATCCTAGGTTTTTTCATTCTAAATATTTTCAAATCCCTTTTTTTCTTTTATGCATCGTCATTTTAAAGACATTATTTGCATTCCCCACTTATGGTAGTAATGCATTTTTAAGCGCCAAAGCTCACCTTTTTTTCTTTGGTAATATTCTTTTTTTCTCAGTTTATCCGTTATCAGCCATCAGGACATTAAGTATCTTTAAGATTATTTTTTACTTTTCTTTAGTTTATAGCATAATTGGTATATTGAGATACATCACTATTTTGCCTAGCATATATTCAAATTATTTAGGTAGTCTTAGTTTTGCAAATGACTTCAATGCTCAAAGATTATTTGATAGATCAGATTTAGAAGTACTATTAATTGGTTCATTTTATGCACTTACTTTATTGCTTATAAATTTCAAAAATCATTTAAGTAAATACTTACCAATTTTCATTTGGCTATCTTTATTTATTCTTTTTAGTAAAACTAGATCGATGATTATAGTTTTTATTTTTATTTCATTTTATTTATTACATATTTTTAAATTTTTTAACTACAAAAAATTGGCGATGAGATTTATTTCTTTTTCACCTATTATTATACTTTTACTAATAATATTTCCTATACAACTAACAAGTGATTCTGCTTTCAGTTATGATAATTTATTGGGAGAAGGCTCTACATTTGTTTTTAGAAATATAGTGAATTTAGCTTATCTTAATTATATGGACTTTCAATCATATTTTGTTGGTATGAAATTTGGAGACGCACCTATAGTATTCCCTGAATATTTTTTTAGTGAGATTCAAGGAGGTAAAGTTGGATTGCATAATTCTTATGTTGAGTTAACATATTCTTTTGGTGCCCCATTTACTTTATTTGTGCTATATATTACTTTAAATATTTATAAAAAATTGTTCTTATTGAAAAAAGATAATTTAAATAATCCTATTATTAGTCTATCTATCGTTTCCATTACTAGTTATTTAATTATATCTAACGCTTGGACACTAGGCCAGTTCAGTGGCATTGTTATAGGATTGGCAATTGCGAGTAGTAGGTTTAATAATAACGAACTTCAGTTAAGAAATAAAAGCTTATGATATATATTATTATTCCATCCTTTAATGAAAAATTATTTGTAATAAACTTAATTGATTCATTGTATAAGCAAACTTTTAAAGAGTTTAAAATTATTGTTTCTGATAATGGATCATCTGATGGAACACATGAAACCATTGAGGATAAATATCCAAAAGTTAAATTAATATGTAATGATAGTAGTTTTTGGTGGACAAAATCAACTAATGAAGGAGTAAAATATGCTTTAAAGCATAGTGAATCTAACAAAGACTATATCTTAACTATTAATTGTGATACAACTATTAAAAATAACTATTTAGAAAAATTATTTAGCTGTGCAAAACAAAATCCAAATTCTATTATTGGATCAGTGAATGTTGATATTGATAGTAACCTGATAACATTTGGGGGGACTTTTGTTGCTAGCAGGATTACTGCAAAATATAAACATGTAAACCGTAATAGTTTCTACAATAGCAGTTTACAAAATAATGAAACAGATTTTCTACCAGGGAGAGGTACTATTATTCCAATCAAAACATTCAGAAAATTAGGTTATTATGATGAAATTTTGCCTCACTATGGTGCAGACTATGAATTTTCTTACAGGGCTAAAAAAAATAATATCAAACTCATTGTGAATTATAATAGTCCTGTATTTGCATTTTCAGGAAATACTGGCATTAATAATGAAATTAATAAATTGAGCATTATTGAATTTTTTCAGTCTTTTTTTACTATTAAATCACCATCTAATTTATATAGAAGAGCAATTTTCATTTATAAATGCTTTCCGTTTAAATACTTTTTAGTACATATATTTTTTGATTTTTCTAGGGTTATTGGCGGATCTTTTTTAAGACAAATTAGGATCAAATCATGAAAAAAATAATTTGGTTGTACCCTAAATTAGAAAAATGGATGGGAGGAACAAGATATGTTTTTGAATGCTGTAAAGAATTATCAAAAAAATTTGAAGTGTTAGTTATTTGTCAAAAATCTTCTAGAAAAATATTAGCTGAGTTTGAAAATTACAATATCAAAGTTATTGATTTAAAATCAGATACATATACAAACCTTAAATTTTGGATTTTATTCTCTAAGACTATTAATGCTAATATTAGAGAAATAAATAATTTAGCTAATGAAAGTGATATTATTATTTCTTCAATGTTTCCAATGAATATAATTGCCCATAAAATGAACAATAAACATATTCAAATCATTTATGAGCCATTTAGTTTTTTTTACTCAAATAATATTTGGAAAGATTATTCAATTTTTCACCATCTCTTTTTTAAAATAACCTCTCTATTTTTTAGTAAATATGATATAGAGGCTACTAAAGGAGCTGATTCTACTTTGACATTAAGTCATTATGAAAAAAGTAATATACAAAAAACTTATAATGTAGATTCTCATATCGTATATGAAGGGGTTAATTCAGATTTTTTTAAACCACAAGATTCATCATATTTTCAAATGAAATACCCTAATTGTTTTCCCCTGATGCATTCTACTGGCTTTGATTCATATAAAGGTACTGATTTAGTAATTGATTCTTTGCCAGATATAAAAAAAGAAATACCTAATTTTAAAATTTTTATTACTTATACAAGGGAGAATAAAAATAAATTGAAAAAATATAAAAATTTTATTTCAGAAAATAATTTAAATGAAAATGTAGTTTTCTTAGGGTTAATTCCTTACGAACAACTACCTATTCTTTATAGTTTTGTAGATATTTATTTGGAACCTGGGGTTGGTAGATCAATGTCTTTGTCAAATAAAGAGGCAATGTCATGTGGAACTCCAGTTATTGCTGGTAAAGATGCATCTGAAGAAATTAATAATGGTTATAACGGTTTTTTGATTGATCCTTCATCTAAGAAAGAATTGGTAGATAAGATTTGTATTATTTATAATAGTATTAATACAAATAACAATTCTTATTCCGAAAATGCATTAAATTCTATTAATGAAAATTTCACATGGGAAGCTGTAGCTAAAAAAATATGTCATCAAATAAAAAATTTATAAATCAAATAGAACCATTTATAGATAATACAGAATTAGAATATTTAACAAAAGTTGTAGAGTCTACTTTTGTTACTGAACATGATTTAACAAAGGAATTTGAACAATTATTTAAAGACTTTACTGGATCAAAGCATGTAATTGCATACACAAATGGCACTTTAGCTCTTTATGCTATTTTGAAATCATTAGATATTGGCCCTGGAGATGAAGTAATTGTTCCAGATTTAACTTTTATTGCTACAGCAAATGCCGTAATTCTTGCAGGGGCAACACCAGTTTTATGCGATATAGAAACTGAAAATTTTGGTTTAGACCTTAATCATGCCAAAAAATTAATTTCAAAATCTACTAAAGCTGTTATTCCAGTTCATCTTTATGGGTTGTCATGCAAGATTGATGAAATAAGATCTTTTTGTGATGAAAATAATTTTTATTTGATAGAAGATGCTGCTCAAGGTGTTGGAGTACGTTATCAATGTAAGCAAGTTTGTTCATCAGATAAAGATTGTAAATCATGCATTGGTGACAAATTTAGGCATGTTGGAACATTCGGAGCAGCAGGCATACTATCTTTTTATGGGAATAAAACTATGACTTGCGGCGAAGGAGGTCTTATTCTAACTGATGATGATGAGATAGCTAAAAAATGTTATCGACTTAAGAATCATGGCAGAGATGTTAAAGGAATTTTTACTCACGAACATATTGGATTTAATTTTTCTTTTACAGAAATGCAAGCTGCAGTAGGTGTAGCTCAGTTCAAGAAATTAAATCAAATTATATCTAAGAAAGCTCACTTTCATAGAAAATATTATGAAGAATTAAAAGAAGTAAGTCAGGTTAGGTTAATGGATGTTCCATCTAATGTGCAGCCAGTACATTGGTTTACCAATATATTTATTGATGATGTAGAAAATTTATCAAGTTTTTTAAAAGAAAAAGGAATTGGTACAAGAAGATTTTTCTATCCACTTCATTTGCAGCCTTGTTATCAAGAATTCAGTCAAGATTTGAATACTAAATACTTTAAAAATAGTTTTAATTCTTATAATACTGCATTATCTTTACCTTCATTATATTCACTATCAGAAGATGATCAAGAATATATAATAAAGACAATTAAAGAATATTATGAATAGTTACAAAATTCCTTTAGTCAATGATACTATATCTAATCAAGAACTTTTTGATCTTGCTGATTGGATTAAAACGATACCAAAACTTACCAAAGGGCCTTTAAATAATGAATTTGAGGGAGTATGGTCAAAATGGTTAAATACTAAACACTCTGTTTTTGTTAATTCAGGTTCATCTGCAAATCTATTAATGATTGACGTATTAAAAGAATCCGGCAGATTGAAATCAGATAATATTATAGTTCCTGCAGTTAGTTGGTCTACTACAGTAGCGCCTGTAATACAACTTGGGCTAAACCCAATATTATGCGATGCTGATCCAAAAAATTTAGGTCTTAACCTTGAGCATCTGGAGCAAATATTGCGTACTGAAAATATTGGAGCTATTTTAATTGTTCATGTTTTAGGCGTACCTAATCATATGGATGAAATAATTCAGCTATGTCAAAAATATGGTGTTATACTTTTAGAGGATTGTTGTGAATCTCATGGATCTGAATACAAAGGTTCTAAGGTGGGAACTTTTGGTTTGATGAGCACCTTCTCCTTTTTTTATGGCCATCATATTTCTACTATTGAAGGTGGAATGATATCAACAAGTGATAATGAGATAAACGAATTATTAATTTTAAAACGTGCTCATGGTTGGGTGAGAGATTTGCCTGAGTCAGCACAAAATAAATATACCAATGAATTTGGTACATCTGATTTTGAATCCTTATATAGTTTTTATACTACCGGTTATAATGTACGCTCCAATGATGTATCAGCCTTCTTAGGTTTAAGTCAAATGAAAAATATTGACAAATATGGAAAGATTAGGAATGATAACTATAATTATTACAAGAAATTATTAAAAGATTTTTGGGTTCAAGATTGTGATAATAGTTTTATATCTAATTTTTCTTATGGAATGTTATTTAAAGATAGGGACAGAGTTGCAGCTAAGTTAATGTCTAATGGCATTGAGTGTAGACCATTAATTTGTGGTTCCATAGGACTTCAACCATTTTGGATAAAGCTTTACGGAAAAGGTTCTTTGCCAGTAGCAGATAGAGTTCATAAAGAAGGTTTATACTTACCAAATAATCCAAAGTTAAAACATTCAGATATTGATTATATAGCTAATATATTGAGTGAATATAAAGAGGAGTAAAATGAAAAAAGCATTTATTAGTGGAATAACTGGACAAGATGGTTCCTATTTAGCAGAATTTTTATTAGAAAAAGGATATGAAGTCCATGGAATTTTAAGGAGATCAAGTTCATTCAATACAAATCGAATTGATCATATCTTTAATCATGAAAGACTTCATTTAAAATATGGGGACTTAGTTGACTCTAATAATATTAGTAATATAATATCTGAAGTTGATCCTGATGAAGTTTATAATTTAGGTGCTCAGTCACATGTTCAGGTTTCATTTGAGATCCCAGAATATTCTGCAGATGTAGATGCTTTGGGAACATTAAGGTTATTAGATGCTATCAGACATAACGGTTCAAAAGCAAAATTTTACCAGGCTTCTACTTCAGAATTGTATGGATTAGTACAAGAAGTACCTCAAACAGAAAAAACTCCATTCTATCCAAGAAGTCCATATGCAGCAGCAAAGTTATATGCATATTGGGCTACTATAAATTACAGAGAAGCATTTGATATGTTTGCATGTAATGGAATTTTATTTAATCATGAATCAGAAAGAAGAGGAGAAACTTTTGTCACTAGAAAAATATCTATTGGAGTATCGAAAATAATGCTTGGTTTACAAAAAAACTTATCATTAGGGAATTTAGACGCTTTAAGAGATTGGGGATACGCACCTGAATATGTTGAAGCTATGTGGCTAATGTTACAAAATAAATCTCCAAAAGATTATGTTATTGCCACAAATGAGCAACATTCCGTAAGAGAATTCATTGAAGAGTCATTTAGTTATTTCGGTGAATCTATTATTTGGAGTGGTGAAGGAATTAAAGAAAAAGGTATATTAGAATCTACAGGCAACGTAGTAATCGAAATAAATGAAAAGTATTTTAGGCCTACTGAAGTAGAAACACTCCTTGGTGATGCATCTCTTGCAGAAAAAGAATTAGGATGGAAACCAAAAACTAAATTTAAAGATTTAGTACATATTATGGTTGATAGTGATTTTAAACGTCTAAAACATGAACAAAGATAGCAAAATATTCATTGCAGGTTCAACTGGTATGGTTGGTTCCGCAATATTACGTGAACTAAAAAGCCTATCTTTTAATAATATCTTAACTCCAAATAGTAAAGAGCTTGATATTTTAAATCAAAAGGATGTAGAATCTTTTTTTTTAGAACATAAACCTGACTATGTATTTAATGCTGCTGCAAAAGTTGGTGGAATTTATGCTAATGATTTTTATTCTGCAGACTTCATTTATGAAAATATTCAAATACAAACTAATTTGATTCATTTTGCGATGAAGAATAAAGTAAAAAAATTCTTATTTATGGCCAGTTCATGTATTTATCCTAGACAATCACCCCAGCCTATTAAAGAGAAATATTTATTATCAAACTATTTAGAAGAAACAAATGAAGCCTATGCAATCGCAAAGATTAGCGGTGTTAAAATGCTTGAACATTATAAAAAGGGATATAATTTTAATTCAATTAGTCTTATGCCTTGCAACTTATATGGGTTTAACGATAATTATAATTTGGAAACTAGTCATGTTTTTCCTGCACTGATTAAAAAATTTGTTGATGCCAAAATAAAAAATTTATCTTCAGTAGAAGTTTGGGGAACTGGTCAAGTTTATCGAGAATTTATGCATGTTGATGATGTTGCAAAAGCAGCAATATTTTTTATAAATAAAGATATTGATGAAAGTTTAATTAACATTGGCTGGGGTAAAGAAATTTCAATTATCGATTTAGTAGAATTAATCAAAAAAAGAACTGATTTTCGCGGTGATATTGTTTGGAATGATTCTAAAAAAGACGGCACAATACATAAAAGATTAGATGTGGATAAAATGTTAGGTTATGGATTTAAACCTTCAATAGATCTAATTCAGGGTATTGATAAAACAATTGAGTCATATTGTTTAGAACAATTAAACAAGTCATTTAAACCATATGCTGGGTAAATACCGGATTTTGAATGAAACACAATAAAGATTTCATTGTAGGGGATATAGGTTTTAATGCAATAACTATCCCTAAACTATTTTCTCAACTAACAAATAAAAAAAATAATTCTAAAGGTTATATCACTGTCAGCGGTGCGAGCGGTGTAGTTGAATCATATCATTCAGATAAAGTGAAAAGAGTTCATAATGAATCAATGTTTACAGTTCCAGACGGTATGCCAATAGTTTGGATAGGAAAAAATAAAGGATTAGATATAGAGAGGTGCTATGGACCAGATTTAATGGAATATTTTCTTAAAGAAAGTTCAAATAAACATTACAAGCATTTTTTCTATGGAGGAAAACCAGGTGTAGCAGAAATACTTAAAGAGAAAATATGTGAATCATTTGATCCTATAAATATTGTTGGAACTTATACGCCTCCATTTCGACCGCTCAATAAAGTAGAAGAGTTAGAATTAATTGATATGGTTGATGAATTAAAACCTGATTTTTTTTGGGTAGGAATTAGTTGTCCAAAGCAAGAGATTTTTATGAATGAAATGATTCATAAGTTAAATGTTCGTTATATGTTTGGTGTTGGTTACGCATTTGATGTATTGAGCGGCAAAGCAGTAAAAACACCAAAATTTATACAAAAAATAGGAATGGAATGGTTCTTTAGAATGGTTAAAGACCCATTAAGGTTAACTAAAAGATACTTATATATTGTACCATTTTTTATTTTTATTCATTTTAAAAGCTTTATCAAAAAAAAGAAGTAATGTACTCTGAAAAAAATACATTAATAATAGGTTGGAATTGTATTACTGAAAAATTTATTTTGAATCGTTTAAATAGTTCAAATAAATATTCAATTATCGATTTAGAGTCAAAATACAGAAAAAATGAGCACTTAAAATATTTCTCAGAAAAAGAGATTAATAAAAAACTGAACAAAGATATAAAACATATTTTTTATTTTTTTGAGGATTTTAATCAAAAAAAAACAATAGAAATTAGTGAAATATGTATTAAAAATAATCTCAATCTTTTTATTGGATCAAATTTTGATGGAGTCAAAGACAAACATTTCGTAGATCTTAGAAACATCTCTAGGATTTTTCTTAATGAAAGTAAATATAGATTAATATTTCTGAGAATTTTTGATATAGTTTTTAGTTTGTTTGCTATTATTTTATTACTACCTGTTTTTGCTATAACATCATTGCTTATATTAATAGATGATGGTTTTCCAATATTATTTTCTCAAAAAAGAGTTGGTTTAAATAATAAAATTTTTTTGATATATAAATTTAGATCAATGTATAAAGATGCAAAAAAATATGGCATTTCTCCATCAAAAATTAATGACAATCGTATAACAAAAATTGGAAAGTTTTTACGTAAAACTAGCATAGATGAGATTCCACAATTTTTGAATGTTTTAAAAGGAGATATGTCTATTGTAGGTCCAAGGCCTGAGATGCCATTTTTAGTTAAAAATTATAATAACTTCGAAAACTTAAGATTGAAAATAAAGCCTGGTATAACTGGAGCCTGGCAGGTAAGTCCTACCAGAAATGCACCAATTCATTATAACGTTGACTATGATTTATATCAGATTATAAATAATTCATTAATGTATAATATTAAACAAATTTTAAAAACTCTGATTTGGTCGACAAAGGGGTTCTAGTTTTTAAGACCCAATGCTTTTATAATTCCATTTGAAAACCTTAAAGACATATCTTTTAATGTATATTTATCAGCAGTTTCTATAGCATTCAAACTCATTTCTTTAATTTTATTTGG
>MDSZ01024312.1_pt1 | contig 12121 bp, 12 predicted proteins | sample 811201 | NCBI WGS metagenome assembly MDSZ01 (sample SAMN05326647, study PRJNA326480) | marine metagenome | isolation source: seawater | place: Indian Ocean: North | collected 2010
AGCCGAAGTTCTACCCCAAGATCTTAACAATCTAGCTTTTCGAGCCATTTTCTCGTCATTAACTCCTAACCAACCTCCATTTCCACCACAATTTATTATGTGCGAACCATAAAAACTCGTGATACTAATATCTGAACGAGCTCCAGTAGGTGTGCCCCTTAAAGTTCCCCCCAAGGTATCAGCAGAATCTTCAATCACTAGAAGTCCGTGACGATCAGCAATCTCTCTTATTACATCCCAGTCAGGAATATTACCAAGCATATTTGGAATCCAGATTGCAGATGTTTTATCAGAAATAAAATCTTCAATTCTCGAGGCATCAATATTTAAAGTATCTTTTTCAGCATCCATAAAAACCGGCACTAAATCATTTTTTAAAATAGGTGTTACAGTTGTTGCAAATGTAAACGCTGCGGTAATAACTTCTGATTCTTTTGGTAGTTCTGCTACTTCGGCGGCTAACATAAGCGAAGAAGTTCCTGAATTTGTCATAAGGCCAAATTTTTTATTAAACATTTCTGCCACGCGTTGTTCCATTTCGGTTACATTTTTACCCATTTGGGTTGACGTTTTAAGAACCTCTACTACTGCATCTATTTCAGCTTGTCCATGAACAGACTGTGCATAAGGTACTCTTAAAAATTCAGGTTCGCTCATATTATTTCTCCATAATTTTGATTATTCAGTTCTTTGAAAAGAGCCTACATTAACACAAGGTCCAAAAAGTGTTTAGTCAACTGACAAATAATTTACCTTCTCAAACTTGTTAGAATCCAACATAGATCTTGCATCAAAAATAACTTTTTCGGAAAGAGAATTAGATAATTCATTTATAGATTTATAAACACTCCACTTAGTAGCTATTATGATGATATCAGCCTTATTTAATTCATGTTCCCATTTATCAACAAAGTTAACATTTGCTGATGGATTTATAAATTTCTTAGCATTTTCATTGGCTACAGGATCATGAGCGCTTATAGATAAGACTTTCTCATCTAACAGATTTATTAGCTTGATTGAAACAGACTCTCTAACGTCATCTGTTTCGGGTTTAAATGCAAGCCCTAATATTAATAATCTTTTATTGGAAAGATCTTCAACCCTATTCTCCAACATTCTTACGATGCAATTAGGTTGACCCTCGTTTACTTCGATCACTGAATCAATGATAGTTGGTTTTATTGATGTTTCTTTGGCTAAAGTAGACAAGGCTTTAATGTCTTTTGGAAAACAACTTCCTCCAAATCCACAACCAGGTTTCAAGTATTCTAAAATCTCTGGGAATATTTTAATTCCATTTTCATTCAATAATGGAGACCATCTATTATCTAAATGCACTCCATGCATGACTTTTTTAAAGTCTATTTCACCCAACTCTCTAGCAATGTTAGCGTATTCATTTACGCTGGAAATCAGTGTGGCAAGAAGAGAATTATTAACATACTTCATCATTTCTGCTGAACGAGTATTCAATTCAACTTTTTCACAATTCCAAGGTTGGTAAATTTTTTTTAAAATATTCAACGTACCAAGGTCTTCATAACCTAGGACGATTCTATCGGGTGAAAGGAAATCATTTACTGCGTTTCCCTCTCGTAAAAACTCTGGATTCATTCCCAAACCGAATTGTCCTAATTTTTTACCTGATTCATTTTCAATTATATTCCTAAAAAAAGTATCAGTTGTACCAGGCAGAACTGTGCTTTTGAGTATCAATGAAATATATTTTTTAGATCTTTTTAGCATTCTGCCAATAATGATCGCGACAGATTGGATTTGACTTAGATCCATCTTACCTTCTAGTGTAGGGGTTCCTACAGCTACGATAATTGCATCAAAGTCTTTTAGACTTGACTCAGTGCTAGAATTTAAAATCTTAAAAGAAATATTCTTTGCACTCTCAAGCATTAACTCTGTTAAACCATTTTCGTGAATAGGACTTTTTCCTTCTTGAAGAAGTTTTATAGTGATTTCATCTGAGTCAAAACAAGTAATTTTGTGTCCTTTGGATGCAAGACAAACTCCAGATACAAGACCTACATAACCTGTTCCAATCACAGCAATATTCATCATTGTCTTTTTCCTTCCATATTGTCTTTATACCAAATAAGAGAACGTGAAATTCCCTCATCAATTGAGACAGTTGGATTATAATCAAGCTCTTTTTTAGCCTTTTCAATAGTTGGACAGCGTCTATTGGGGTTATCTGTTAAGTAATCTTTATCCTCACTTTTTTTAAATACAAGCTGTCCTTGATAATCAAAGAGAGCTTTTGAAGACTCGATAACCTTCTCTGCCAACTGACGAATTGAGATTTCAGGATTCTCTGTACCAATATTATAAGGTTCGCCGTTAGAACCTTTAATTAGAATTTTTAAATAACCAATTACTGCATCAGCAACATAGCAGAATGTGCGAGTTGGAGAACCATCTGAGAGCAAGACGATATCTTTATTAGATAAAACATTATTGCAAAAATCTGGTAAAGCACGTCCATCTGTTATTTTAAGTCCGGGTCCATAATTATTAAAGGGTCTCGCAATTCTGATGGGTAAACTGTATTGACTAGCGAAATTAACACACAGAGTCTCGCCATAACGTTTTGATTCGTCATAGCTAGCTCTTGGACCAGTACAAGAAACATTCCCTCTAAAAGTCTCAGGAGTAGGTATAAATTCCTCTGAAGGATCTCCATAAATTTCGCTAGTAGAAAAATATAAAAGACCGCCGACAAATTTATCTTCTGCTTTCCTGGCTCTAAGGAAGTCAAGAAGAATTCTAAGCCCATTGACATTCGCATCCATTGTTTCAATAGGATGCTTTCTATAATAAATTGGTGAAGCAATACTTGCTGCATGAATTATATAGCTCACGTCACCTATATCATTTGGCAAAGGGTGAGTTATATCATGAGATTTGAGAGTAATTGCATCTCTAATCTCAAGATTAGAAAGCCAAGATGGTTTACCTCTCATAAAATTATCATAAACAACTATATCAATTAAATCATTTTTAGAATTTTCGTTAATATCATTCCATTTAACTAGTGATTGAACTAAGTAATACCCTAGAAACCCTGCGCCACCAGTAATAAGAATTCTTTTTCCCGATAACTTAGTCATCTCTTCGGTCAAACTACTAACGATAAAGACTAAGTCATTTTTAACTACTTCTAATGAGTCCATTCTGTACTTTTACCAGACTTTCCAAGGAGCTTTTCCTGCTTCCCACATTTCTTGAAGCATTTTCTTATCTGCAAGAGTATCCATTGGTTTCCAAAAGCCTTCATGTTGGAATGCCATTAACTGTCCTTCGTCAACGAGTCGATGCAGAGGTTCTTCTTCCCAAATAGTGTAATCGTCTTGAATTAAATCTAAAACATCTGGTGATAGAACAAAAAATCCTGCATTGACTTTTGATCCATCGCCTTTAGGTTTTTCTTTAAAACTTAATACTTTTTCGTGCTCTATTTTTAAGGCTCCGAAGCGACCCGGGGGATAACTAGTTGTAATAGTTGCCTTCTTGCCATGGCTTTTATGAAAAGCAATTGATGCTTTAATGTCATTATTCCCAACGCCGTCTCCATAGGTAAAACAAAAGGCTTCTTCATTTTTAATAAATTCACTGACCCTTTTTAGGCGACCTCCTGTCATTGAATCCGAACCAGTATCTACCAATGTTATCGTCCAAGGCTCTGCCCTTTTATGATGAACGATTGATTTATTATTTTTCATATCAAATGTAACATCTGACATATACATGGAATAATTTGCGAAATATTCTTTAATAAAATATCCCTTATAACCACAACAAATTACAAAGTCATTAATTCCATGAGAAGAATAAATTTTCATAATATGCCAAAGAATAGGTCTTCCCCCAATTTCCACCATTGGTTTAGGTTTTAAAGAAGTTTCTTCGCTGAGCCTCGACCCTAGCCCACCAGCCAATATAACTGCTTTCATTTCTTCATCCTAATAATTTAATTACTTATTTGTTCAACTTTTTGCTTACTATCAGCAAAATAATAATGCCTAATCAAAATGAATATTACTCCTATTACAAAGCCTAAAAATGCAAACAAAGTAATTATTAAGGCTCTAGATGGTTCAGATTTTTCCTCCATTGCGGCAGGAGGATAAATGTATTCAAAAACATAATCCTCATTCACTTCAATCAAAGCAAGCTTTTGAATCTCGCCTTGAAGAAGTTCTGCTATTACTTCCTTTATTTCACGGAGACTTGTTTTTAACATTTGTTCATTTAAATAGACGATAGTTTCTTCAGATTTTGATTTATCCTTTTGTCGATAAAACGTATTTATTTCTTTAACAACCGTCTCAAGCCATTTTTTTGCAATATTTGGAGACTGATGTTTTACAGATAAGGTTATAAATCCTGTAGAAACATCTTCAGTTATTGTGAAGTGTTTTTTTTTAAATCTTTCAAAACTTTCTTGCGAGCTTGGTATTAATTGTTTTGGATATGAGTAAGATCTTACCCAAGTATTAGAATTTTCATTAAAAATACTTTCATCATAAAAAATCTTGTTTGTTTCATTGTTCCAAGAACTTATGGCCATAAGGTTGGGTAAGAATATTTTTGGCATTAAATTATTTTCAAAAAAATTCAAAGAACCCATCATTTCAATGGCTTTGGCAGAGTTACTATCTTTGTTTGAATTAGGCAAAGATATTCCAGCAAGTGCTGCAAGACCACCATATTCGCCCATTGCAGCAGAAATGGGTGATTGATTGTTATCAACAGGCGCCAATAACGCGCTAGACTTATATAAATTTGGTAGTACAAGACTGTAAATAATACCAATTACCAAAAGGAATAGAGTTATTAAAGAAATAATTTTTTTTCCTTGAATTAAAATAGAGAAAATTTCTTGGATATCTATTTCTCCATTTGAATGATCAATTTGTGGGATATTGCTTTCTTCTTGCATCGAGACTGAATATTTTTTAAAACTTATTAATTTTATATTATTCCTTTGAATTTTTAACCTAAAAATTATTTACAGTTATTTTCAAAAAAAATATTTAGATTTTGAAATAACAAATCAGATAATAATTTTCGAAGTCTCAAACTAACTAAGTAAAAATATATCAAAAACTTGGTACCCAGGGCCGGACTTGAACCGGCACGAAGTCGCCTTCGAGGGATTTTAAGTCCCTTGTGTCTACCAATTCCACCACCTGGGCTATCTTCTGAAGATCTCCATCATGTATTTCAATATTTCTTTTTTAAATGAAGTAGGACTTATATTACCACCAATAAAACCTTTTTTTTTCAACAGTCATAGATAATTTATTTTTAAGTCTTAGCTTCTGCCGTATGAATCTTCTATTCTAACAATATCTCCTTCTGAGATATTATCTCCCATTTGAATCTCTATTATTTCTAGGTTTTCAGATCCTATGTTTTCAACACGATGTTTTTTTTTCTTTTCTATGAAAAAAGTTGATCCAGGTTCGCAATAAATTTGTTGATTTTCAATTGTTATTAGTCCTTTACCTTTTACTATGACCCAATATTCTGCCCTTTTTTTATGATATTGAAGACTAAGTTTTTCACTTGGTTTAATAGTGAGTTTTTTTACCAAAAAATTTTTTTCCTCTAAAAGATTTTCAAAGTTTCCCCAAGGTCTTTCTTCTTCGTGGTTCAAAAAAGGATTTACAAGATCAGAACTGGATTGTATTTTTCCTCCACCTATATCAAAGATCATTTCGATAGCATGTTTTTTACAAATTTCATATTCGGGAATGTCTTTAATATTTTTTCTATCTCCACCATTAGCAAAAATATCAATTGCATTTTCTTTTGCAAGTTTTTCAATGCTCTTTACAACTGTATTGTCTTCGTCAATAGATTCAATTACTTTATCCACTGAAGCAAACCCCATTAGTATCTCCTTTCTTTCTTCAATAGGCATGAATAAAAAACCCTTTTTATTTAACAAAAAATTGTCACTGTTTAGAATTACAGTTAAATGGTCTCCTAATTTTCTTGCTTGGATAAATAATCTCAAGTGTCCTATATGAACTGGATCAAAGCCCCCACTTACTACAACTTTTTTCATGAAATCATAAAAAATATTAAAGAATGATAAGCAATTTCTACCGAATTGGAGGCTGAGGTCGGAATCGAACCGGCGTAGACGGATTTGCAATCCGCTGCATGACCACTCTGCCACTCAGCCAAAAACGATATTGTATAACTTTGACTTAAACTATCCATTTTTTTAAATATATAGCAAAAGAGAACCAAGAAAAGATCGCGCTCAAAAATACTAAAGTCAAAGCTATATTAAATAAAGGAAATACTGCCAACGGAGAAATTAATAAAAGTCCAAGTCCTATCATTTGAAAAGTTGTCTTAACTTTTCCCAACAAATCAGATCTAACTTTATTGAAATGTTTAGATTTCGTTACGATGAATAACCTTAAATAACTTACTGAAATTTCTCTAGAGATTATAAGAATTGACGAAATTAGAATGAGTAAATTGTCATAACTGTATGTCATCCAAATCAATAATGTAGATATAAAAATCTTGTCAGATAATAGGTCTATAAGTGCACCAGTTTCTGAAGCTTGATTCCTTTTGCGAGCAAAGTACCCATCTAAGTAATCAGTAATTGAGGCAAACAAAAAAATTATTGCTGAAAGGAAATAGAAATTATATTTAAAAAGTAAAATAATTGGCGCCAAGAGCAATATTCTTGAAAAGGATAATAAATTAGGAAGGTTCATTTTGATTATTCTTAAAAAAGGAGTATATTTTTTTAGCTTTAAATTCTCCAATTCCTGGAGCAGAAATCAAATCTTCAAAAGAAGCTTCACTAATTTTATTTATTCCCCCAAAGTATTTTATTAAATCTACTTTTAATTTGGGACCTAGTCCATTGATATCATCTAAACTTGATGAGAAAAGTTCTTTGGATCTTCTTTTTCTGTGATGATTTATAGCAAATCGATGAGATTCATTTCTTATCAGTTGAATAAGTTTTGAAATTACGTCTGAGTTATTTAATTCATAACTTTTTTTGTCATAATGTAATACATCGTATTTTTCTTTTCTATTTGGGCCTTTTGAAACAGAAATTATTTTTATTCTACGTAAAAATTCCTCATGTAAAGATTTTTTAACAGTGTTAAGTTGGCCTTTACCACCATCTAATAAAATTACATCTGGAAGTGCAACGTCATTTTTTTGTAAATTTAGGCATCTTCTTTGAATAGCTTCAGTGAGGGCTAAATAGTCATTATTTGAATCTTTTTTAATATTCATAATTCTGTAATTTTTTTTATTTGGTCCGTCTTTTGTAACTGAAACACATGACGCTGATACATTTTTTCCTGAAGTATGACTTATATCAAAACCTTCAATTTTATTAATGGTCTCTATATCTAGAAATTTTGACAAAGATTCCAGAGAATCATTAATCCAAGAATAATTTCTATTTCTGGCCAATGCATCTTCAGCTTGAGAAGAACAAATGTCTATCAAATTCTTATTTTGTTTATTTAATTTATTAATTATTATCTTTGGCTTTTTTAATTTACTTAAAAAATCTTTTGTATCCTCTGAAATATCTCCAGGAAAAAGTAAATTAATTTTTTTTCTCTCTTTGTTATTGATGACATAACTCTCTATAAAGATCGATAAAAGAGCCTTATCAGATAAATTATCTTTTGAGTCTGGGTAAAAATTATGAGAGCTAGTTATCCACCCGTCTTCAATTTTTAAGACACTTAGACAACAACTAAACTTGTTTCTTTTAAGGACAAAAACATCAAGGTCATCGAATCCTGTTAGAACGTTTTGTTGTTTTTGTGTGTCTCTAATCGATTGAACTTTATCTCTGTATATTGCAGCTCTTTCATAATCTTTTTTTTCTGAGTAAAAATCCATCTTTTTGTTTAAATCTATTATTATTTTTTGTGTATCCCCAGAAAGAAAATTTAAAGCATTTTTTACATCAAATGAGTAATCTTTTTTAGAGATATTTCCTACACATGGGGCAGAACATCTGTTCATTTGGTATTCGATACAGGGACGAGATCTATTTTTAAAATTGATATCTTTACAATTCCTTATTTTAAATAATGATCTTATTAAGCCAACATTGAGTCTCATAGCGCTAACATTTGCAAAAGGTCCAAAAATGGTATTTGAAGGGTCTTTTTGTCTGGATACATATATAGCTGGGAAGTCTTTTGAGGTTGATAAATGTATCGCTGGATAAGATTTATCGTCTCTAAATTGAATATTAAATGGGGGTCTTATTTTTGAAATGAGACCTTGCTCTAAAATTAAAGCATCAGATTCCGTTTTAGTAATAATCGTCTCAATGTACTTAATTGATGACTTTAATCTAGCTAGTCTCTTACCATCATCTTTTCTAACTTTAAAGTAAGTTTTAACTCTTTTATTTATATTTTTAGCTTTTCCAATATAAATGATTTCATCATTTGAATTAAAGAATTTATAAACTCCAGAAGATTCAGGAAATTCTGAGTTTTTTTCAAACTTAATTTTTTTATTTGTAAATTGAGCTCGCTTTTCCATCTGGCCTTCTTCTGTCAGAAAATGCTTCCACGCTATTTTTTTTAATTAAAATGGAGTGTATCTCGCCTAATTTTCGATTAATTAGTTTTTTTTCCTTTTTAAAATAATCTACCAGACTATCATCTAGATCTTCATAAAATAATATATCTGGTAAATGTTGAAAATGTATTCTACCTTTTTTGGATGATTCTTCTAAAGACATTTGAAAATCAAGTATGTTTAAAACCTCTTGTAATACGCTTGTAATTATTGTTGAGCCGCCCGGAGAGCCAGTTATTAAGTAGGGCTTGTCATCTCGAAAGACTATAGAAGGAGACATAGATGAAAGAGGAGTTTTTTTGGGTTCGATTTTATTTGCCTCTGATCCAATTAAGCCATATGAATTTGGATATCCTGGTTTTGCAGAAAAATCATCCATTTCGTTGTTCATTAGGATGCCTGTTCCCGTTGGAATTATTCCGGACCCATAGGCAGTATTCAATGTGTAAGTATTACTTACAGCATTTCCCCATTTGTCTAAAATGGAAAAATGTGTTGTTTCTTCGCCTTCTATTATATTTACATCCACCTTCGGAAGAGGTTTCTTTTTCTTTATAAGTTGGAAAATATCGTTTGCATATTTTTTTGAAGTGAGAAATTCTTGAGGTACGAAGAAAAAGTCTGGATCTCCAAGATATTTAGCCCTATCTCTATAAGCAAAATCCATTGCAGATATAAGTATATTTAAATACTCTTTCGAATTATGGTCTACTTCACTAAAATCGATATTTTCAAGAACATTTAAAATCTGAATTAAGGCTATTCCGCCTGAGCTTGGCGGAGGCATTGAGCAAATTTCATAGATTCTATAACTTCCACAAACAGGATTTAGTTCTTTTGATCTATATTTACTTAAATCCTCAAAAGTTAGGATTCCTCCATTTTTCTCAAAGAAATTAGAGATTTTTTTTGCTGTTTCTCCTGAATAAAATTCCTCTTTTCCGTTTTTAGAAATTCTTTCAAGAGTTTCAGATAAATTTTTTTGAATTAGGATATCTCCTTCGGAAAATCCTAAAGGTCTTGTAAATGTTTCTCTTGCTTCTTCATTTTTTAAAAACTTATCTTTGTACTTATTTAGATTTTTTGCTTGAAAAGCAGACAGAGTAAAGCCATTTCTTGCTAAATCAATTGACGGATTTATTAATGATTTAATGTCCATATTTCCATATTTTTCTGAAGCATAAAACAGACCAGATACTGTTCCAGGAACTCCTGAAGCCAAAATAGAATTTAAGCTCAAACCTTCAATGACTTTTCCAGAAACATCTTGAAACATTTTCTCAAAAGACTTGGCTGGCGCTCGTTCCCTGTAGTCAATTGAAAGTGTCTGATTTTTCTCAGCTAAATGTATTAGCATAAATCCTCCACCTCCTAAATTCCCAGCCGAAGGATTCACTACTGCTAGTGCAAATGCTACAGCGATAGCAGCATCAACAGCATTTCCTCCTTCTTCTAAGATTTTCATTCCTATGTCTGTAGCTAGATGATGTCTAGAAGCGACAGCATAGGAATCAGCTTTTAAAACTGGAGATTGAAAAAATAATAGAACAAAGATAAGTGCTATTAATGGATATTTTGTGGTGTAGATTTTGCTAATTTGGCTTATCTTCTGTATGCCTTTCGCCATTAAATATTGCAGCAAATTCTAAAATCTTGGCAGATTCGTTAAAAACTCTGTGAAAAGCCCCATCCGGTACAGGTATTACGTCACCTTCTTTAACCTCAAACTTCGAGTCATCTATTTGCATAATACCTTTTCCTTTATAAAAAACATAAACCTCTTCTTGACCCTCATGTTTGTGTCCGGAGGTACTCTTTTTTGGGTTTAGTTTAGTTATGCTGGGAACAAGTTTTGATAACGAGTTGTTGTCTAATACGACATATCTCTCATCCTCTTTAACAATGTGCCAATTATTATCCATAGATTAGATTATATATGATTCAACCCTTTTTACCATTTTAGAAATATTCTTTGAAGAAGTAATTTCTCTTCCTAAAACAATATAATCGCTTCCATTTTTTGTTGCTTCCTCAATAGTAGCAACCCTCGATTGATCATTATTATCATGTTTAATTCTTATACCAGGTGTTACTGTAATAAAATCTTTACCTAAATTTTCTTTTATTTCAGGGACTTCTAAAGCTGAACAAACTACTCCATCAATTTTATTTTGCTTAGCAATCATTGACAGAATTCTCACTAATTCTGAAGTTTTCATGTTGAAGCCCAGGTTTTTAATATTCTTTTCATCTAGACTGGTAAGAACTGTTACGCCAATTAAAATGGCTTTGCTATTAGTTTGTTTTTTCGCTTCTTTCGCAGCTTGAATCATCTCATCCCCTCCAAGAAGATGTATATTTGTCATCCAAATATCTTGGTTGAGCAAATTTTTTAAAGCTTTGTAAACAGTATTGGGGATATCATGCAACTTCAAATCTAAAAAAATATCGAAGCCTTGTTTATTAAATTTATCTAAAATTTTTGGTCCTTCGGCGGCGTAAAGTTGTTTTCCAATCTTTAATCTAAAAACATCTGGATTTAAACTTTTTACAACAACATTTGCTTCCTCAAAGGAATCAAAATCCAAAGCGACTATCACTTGCTTTGGGTTAAGGATTTTCATCTTTTTTATCAGAAGAAGCTTTTGAGTTTCGTCTTAACAATCTAGGTAACTGAAGAATGAAAGAGACTATTGCTCCAGCGAGCAGAGAGAAAACTATTGAAAATCCAATAGAAATACCTTCAATTTTTAAAAAAAATAAATCTAGTGCAATTATTTCTGGATTAAGATTTGTAAAAATAAATAAGAAAGTGACAAGAAGAGCTAGAAGGATGAAATAAAAATATTTCATTATTGTATTTTAACACAATCTAATTAACTCTTTCTTTCAATAATTTTGAAGCTCTAAAATAAGGAATTGATCTTTTTGGTAACTCTATAGATTCACCTGATTTTGGATTTCTTGCTCGAATCGACTTTCTGTCTCTTATAGTGAAAGACCCAAATCCTCTAATTTCTATTCTATTTCTTTTTTTTAGTGATTCCGTTATTGCCTTCTGAATTATATTGGCTGAAAGATTTACGTCTAATTCGTTGAAATCGTCTAGGTTCTTATGAAGTTGATTGATGAAATCAGATTTCTTCATTTATTCCTTAGAAGAATCACCTAGTTCTTCCTGAATGAGGTCTCCTATAGAAGTTTTAGTCTCTGATTCAATTTGCTTATTTTTTGAAATATTTTCTTTGATTAACTCTTTTTCTTGGGATTTTTCCAAAGCAAAAACTGATAAATTTACTTGTCTATTTTTTCTATCTATTGATGTAACTAGAGAAGTTACACTGTCTCCTTCAGAGGGAGAGTTATCTTTGAATTCTTTGTTTTTTATTTTTCCAATTACTTCTTCAGCTAAACTTATAAAAATTAAATCTTCTCCTATTGAACTGACTGTTCCAGTTAACTCAGTTCCTTTGGGGTTGTTTTTAGCGAATGTATCAAA
>MDSZ01076802.1_pt1 | contig 12119 bp, 8 predicted proteins | sample 811201 | NCBI WGS metagenome assembly MDSZ01 (sample SAMN05326647, study PRJNA326480) | marine metagenome | isolation source: seawater | place: Indian Ocean: North | collected 2010
ATTTAATTTGTCTGTTAGTTTTTCTAATTGATTTTTTGTTTCGATAAGATAGAACATACCTTATCAATGTATGAAAGATTTATCTAATAGCCACCTCCTCCACTAGAAGATCCTCCTCCTGAAGTTCCTCCTGAAGCACCCCTTCCTGCTGTATTTCTTAATTGTTCTAATCTAGTTTCTTCTTGAGTATCTATATCTGCTATTTCTTGTTTAATTGCGTCTTGTTTTTTCCTATGTTTTATTTGAACATCTCTTAACATCTCATCGTGAACCTTTTGTAAGGCAGGAGTTTTGACTTCTTTTTGGCTAGCTGGATTTGATTCTCTAGTATTTCTAAAAATAGAAGGTTCTTTATCTTTTGCTATAGCTACTGTTTGAGGTTCTGGGTCAGTGATAGATCTAGGTAAATAAAATTCTTCAGTATTTTGAAATATTATTCCTAATCCTTTAAATTTACGTTCTGCTATTTCTAATGATTTGGCATTAGCTGTGTTTGCTTCTCCATTTAGGACCCATATTATTTTTCCACAATCATGTAAACGCCAATCATATTCCGTTTTTTTATTTTTTAAAGAATCATAAGTTTCTTTATCTATTTCTTTATAATTTAATGGTTCATTTTTTCTTTTAACAAAATATCTTTCGTAAAAACCTCTCATATAATCCGATTTAGTAGGAAAATTTTTAGTAGACACTATAGTTTTGGTTTGACTAATAAATTCAAAATAATTTTCTTTTAAAATATTAAACCTATTAGCACTTATAGTTTTTCCTTTACGATTTGGTTTGTCTTCTAATTTAATTAATTCAAAACCTAACTTACTTATTTCATTACCTGCGAAAAAAGTACCATCACTCATTATTATATATTCCCCTACATATTCTCTACCATCATCTAAAAAACAGTATTCTCCTCCTAAGGTTCTTTGTACCTTATATTTTGATCCGGGTTTATATTGTTGAGCCATTAATATTTATTTTATTTTTTTGCTTCAGTAGAAGAATCAGAATCATGATAATAGCCATGATCCTTAGCAGTAGTTCCATTAGGAAAAAAGTCTTCTAAAATAGATGAAATACTTTTAGGTTCATATTCTCCATAAATTTTTTCACATTCTCCTACTTTTGCCTTAATTGTTTCTTTTTCATATCCTCTTTTTTTTCTTCTTGCTTTATCGGTTCCCTCCCTATCAAATTCAGCTTGAATGGCAGCTGTAGAATTTGTATCAGAGTTTACTGATATTTGGATGTCTAAAACTGTTTTAAGTGAGGGAAATTTTCTACCCCACGCTTCACCACTTCCATCAGTAGTAAGATTGAAATTAATATCCGTTGTATTACTATTTTGAGCTTTTTTACCAAAATCATAAATTTGATTTATTTCACTCCATTTAAGTTTAGTATGATCTGCCATATTAGCAAAGTAAGATCCATATTTATAATCATCACCATCAAAATAATCACTACCACAACCATCACACGCCTCATCATCATTTACTAAAAAGGCTCTTATGGCCCTAAATGCTCTAATTATAAACTCTTTTCTTTTTTCATGTAGTGCATCAAATTTTTCTTTTGCTGCTGCAGTTGCATCTATACAATCTTGAGTTGGTTCTACTTTTTTAGTTGCATTATCTAAGTCTGCTTTTTTCTTTTCTTGTTTTTTTATTTCTTTTCTTAAAGCACCTTTAATAAATTGAGACATTTCTTTTCCATATTCTGTTCGTTCTGGCATAACATCAAATAATTGCATTTGGCCTGATATTTTTGTTGTCCAGTCTCCATTTTTTCCTATTTTTTGTTGTTCTGATTTTACTAAAAATATAATATTTTTACCTCTATAATGTCTAGGTAACCTAGTATTATCAATTCTAAATAATTGTCCTATTACTAAACCCCCTATACCATCAAATTCTAAATCTAATTTAATAGGAATTGGAGTACTTGATGGGGGATTTTTGATAGGTAAACCATCTTTATCTTTTTGAGCAATAATATCTGTTAAGGTTTGAACTCTAATTAAGGTTGATCTATAATTGTTTGTTCTTTCTTGTCTTTGGTCATCATCTTTTTGTGTTGTTCTTTTTTTTATACTTCTATTATAATATTTTAAAGATCCTAACTTTTGACCTAATTCTTCAATTTGTTTTTCTAATACTTGTTTCTTTTTTTCTTTTTCTGTTTTAGAATATTTAGGAGTATTTTCTCCTGCTGGTCTATATAATCTATTTCTTATACCTCTATTTAGGGCAGCAAATGTTACTTCATCTAAAGCATTAGCGTCATTAGGGTTTTGAGCAGCTACTGCGATAGTAGCAGACATAGCACTAGGTATTTCTGTGTTGAAAGAAAATTTTCTTACTATTGAATTTGTACTTTGAACATTTATTAAATGAATATCCTCAATAGATTTATGTGCTGTTTCTCCATTTATGTCTACAATATTAATAACATTTGGAAATTCATGATTATTTACCATAGCAAGTTTATGGTTACCTCCTGTGGCTTTATTTACTTGTTCTAAAACGTTAAACATAAATTTTCCTAAAGAAAAATGTTCATTTTTAGTATTTGTTTGTAGTTTACTACATTGTTTATGTAGCATATCAAGATTTAAAAAAATATTTCCTATACTTCTTTTTGCTCTCTCTCTTACATCATGATTTATATCTTCTGGTTTTAGAGGAAATCTTATACCATCTGTTCCATAAAAATCTGCATCAGAAATTGTACCCATCATATTATATCCACTAGAATCTTTAACAGGTCTATAAAATTCTAATTCTTCACTAAATGATTCATCCTCCATATTTGCTATTTGGTGTGGAAAAAGACAAATAAAAGGATCTACAGATATGTCTAAATCTGTATATTCTTCAAACATTTTAAAAAATTTATCATTATATGAATTTAGTTTATATGTGTTAAATGTACTAGTATGAGTAGAAAAATGATTTGTTTGAAAGGATACTATTTTACTATTTTGTGAAGGTTTAGTATTTTCAGGAATAATTAATCTATTTATTATTTTACAAAAAGCATCTAATCTTATATAGCCCATTTTTCCTTGAAGTTTAGGTTTCTTTGTGACATCATGTCTAGGTCCTATAAGATGAACTCCTGGTTTCATAATGTCTTTATAAGCCTCATTATTTAAAACTTCTTTTGTTGAGTTTTCTATAACATCTTTTTCTACAGAAGCGACAGCTTCTTCATAATATATATTTCTATTTGCTTGCCAATTAGTTACTAGTGTTACTTCTGCTTCTGATCCTGATCCTTTAGCTACATTTCTATAGGCGTTAAGAACTTCATCATATGCAGTATCATAATCTGATATTGTAGCCGTATTATCTATATCTCCATTTTCCGTATATCTTGGTAATGAGTTTTGTCTTGTTGCACCATTTTGATCTCTCCATCCTCTTTGAACCATTTGAGACTCAACAAAATCACCTCCCTCATCTGATAAATTGGTATAATTATATTTAGGGCCACCATAATTTGAAGGACCTGAAGCTTCTTGTGATTTTTTAATATTAAAAGCTTTTATTAATTCATCTAAATTTGCTTGTTCTCCATCAGGATCCAATACATCTTTTGGTATGCTTGTTAAATTAGATAATTTATTTAAATATTTTTCATTTGCCCCAGGATCTTCAAATTTTTGTTTACTAGTTGAACTAGTATTATCTCCCCCTGCTAATCCTATAATACCATCTACGAATGAATTTAAAATATGTTGTAATTTAGGTACATCAAATCTATCACCTTCAGAAGATACTTGAGTTACCATTTTTCCTTTTATAGAATTTATAGTTTCTCCTGCTGCCATTAATTCTGTTGTACATGTAAAACCACCATCAGGTCTTGCTGTATAACTGAAATTTTTACAAAATCCTAGCAACCCATCATAATTACCTCCTGTTTGTTGTCTTAATTGTATAATATTAGCTGCTATATTTTCTTGGCTAATTAAAGCAGCATTCCAAAATTCTGGTTTTTCAGAAATCCATTGTGGTGCAGAGGTAATTGTTCCATCATTCGCTACATAAGTACTCCATCCCCACTCTAATAAAACAGGGTAACCTGGTCTCATATAAAGTAGTTCTAGTATTTCAAGTTGTCTTAAATTATGGCATTCAAATTTTACTTTAGCTTCTCTTAAAGAACCATAAGCTGATTTTGTTTTTACATCAACTCCTACAATTCCAGGCATTGGTACAATACCATAACCATCTTTTGCATCTGATCTTATAATAGGATCTCCATAAGCCCCTCCTAAATTCCATTTTTGGGTAGGAAATCCTCTTCTCATTACGGGTTTTTCATTAATTGAAAATCTTCTTATAGTATTTCCTGTGTCATCAACCGTAACTTCATTATCTTTAACTCCTTTTATTATAGTACCTCCTTCTAAAATATAGGTTAAAGCCATACCTGGACCACCAAAATCCTTTTCAATTCTACCATTTACACCTTCTAAATCTAATATTTCTTCTGATTGTAAATCTACTAAAGAAGCCATTCTTATACCACAAGATTTATTTACTGTATTAGTATAAAAAGCTCCTGGTGATAAAGATACTTCTCCAAATTCTTCAGTAAGAGCAAAACCTGGGGTCATACGGCCTTTTGTTTCACCTGCTTGTCCATCAGCACCATGGATTCCCATTCTTATGACTCCTTCTCTAACTGATAATTGATCTTTTATAAAATTAGGTAAACTTTCTTTAAATATACTCATAACTTTTATTTTTATCTAGCAACATTTATTTTTTCAAAATCAGATAATACTTTTTCAACATTACTAGGTATTCTAATTTGTGTACCTAATTCTAAAAAATAACTCCATCTTTTTACTTTATCAGGATTAGCTATATTAATAACCCACCATAGATATCTATCACCATAATAATTATGAGCTAATCTATCTGTTCTATCTCCTAATTTTGTAACAATATAAACATCTCCTGTTGTAGGGGGGATTTCTGGGTATACCACATTTACATAATATCTGTTTTGTGTAAATTTATCTATTTTTGTTTTTATATTAGTATATCTTGCCATATTTTATAATTTATAAGAAAGGATTACCCCCATCTAGATTTTTACCTGGATTTTCTCTTTTCCATTCTTCTACTGTTAGGTCCCTCTTAAACTCAACACTTATTCCATAATCATTATCGGTTATTGTTTGATTGTCAATAGGAGTTACTCCATCGAATCTAAATTTTGTTCTATCAATAATTTTGTCTCCCCTTTGTTGTTCTGTTCTTCCACTATTTTTCCAGTTTTGTATTTGTTTTTCTAACTGCCATTGAGCTTGTTGTTCTCTACTTACTATTTCTTGGTCATTATTTACATTATCATCATTATTATTAACTACTTCACTATTTACACTTGAATCACTAACAGTAAATGTGTATTCTTGGTTTTCTTCTTCATTAGGTTCAGAATAATTTTCAACAACTCCTCCTGCTAACCATTCTGAATTGACTGTACCATTAAATTTATGAGGTAATATAAATGGTGATTTTGTTGTAGATTTTTGTGGTATAAAGTTATGAACTGGGGTAAATTGACAACTTACATCTAATACTTGTGGTAATTGATATTGATTTTTATCTTTTTCAGCTGGATCTGCTACTATTTCCCATGGAAGCCCATTTTTCCATTTTAAATTTAAACTTGTTATAAATCCAGGAGTTCTATGTACTAAATCTCCTATAGTAAGTCTTATAAAAGCTCCTCTTAACCTTGTATTTTTATATTCAGGAGATACATTTGAAATTAAATAATTTAATTTAGTATAAAGAGGTTGCATTTCTGCTCTAGATTGTGCTCCTATTTTAAAAGCAAATGAAATTTTTCTATCAAAATTATTATATGTATAAAAATTTTCTGCTCTACCATTATAATTAAATTTATTCCAGTTTCCTTTAAAATTATCACTATAACTATCTAAATAAGCTCTAAATATCATAAAATCTGCTTCTGTTGGGTCATCTGCATTTACTGCTTCAAATCTAAAAGGAATAAAATCTGCTATTGTTTTTCCGTTATGTTTGAATTCTTTAGGAATTTCTACTTTTGATCTTAATATTTTTAAAGCATTTATTTGATCTACTGATTTATCATCAGAAATATTATAAGGTTGAAGTCTTTGATTTATTCCAGGATTTCCTAAACCATATCTAATTTCTCTATGCATAGATCCACTTCCTTGTTTAGAATATTTTGAGGTACCTACTGCATTTCTTCCTTTAAGAAAATTTTGTACGTTAAAACTCACACTACTTTCACCATCACTTCTATGTTTTGGAGAAGTACCTATATTTGGTTTAGCTACTCTTGATTTATAATATTTTCTTATTGTAGTTCTTCCTATACCATATAAAGAATGAGGACCACCACTAAATGTATATAAAGGTTGACCTACTTCATCATCTAAATTAGTATATAATGATAATAATCTGTTATGTTGTAAAGATAAACTTTTTCTTCCTATGAAGCCTTTTTCTAGTTCTTCATCTATTTCATCTCCTAATTGTTTAGCTACATAAGCATATTTTGATTTATTTGTTCCATCTACACCATACCCTATATCTACACCATAATTAGGTCTTCCTATAGGTAGTAAACCTGCTCTATTGGTATGATAACCAAATGCATTAGTTAAAGTTTGAGCTAAAGTATTTATACCTAAGTTATATACTCTATTTCTTCCTAAAGCTGCTTCGGCTGATCCTAAAAAATTACCAATTCCTGTGACTGCTTTTTTGAATAAATTGTCTTCAGGATCTGATTTTTCTCCTTGTGGAAATTCTTGAAGTCTAGGATTTGATCTTTGAAGACCTACTTGTTTTAAAATCCATGTAGGACCTTTAGGACCGTCTGTCATCCATTTTCCTACACGAAGCATATCATCAGCTGAACGTTTTAAAGCTGTTCCTAATCCTCCTCTTATAAAACCATCTGTATAACCATCTGTTACATCACCTAATTTATCTCCAAACTGTCCAACAGCGTCAGATACTGATTCTATACCTGCTTGTAAATCTCCTGCTAATCCAGAACCACTTACTGCTTTATTATATATGTAAGGTTGTTGACTAAAAGATGCTCCGGGTCTATCAAATGCTGTTCCTTCTCCAAATCTAAATGATTTTTGTCTAAATTGACCTTCAAATACGGGAGTGTATGAATTACCATAGTTAGCAAATCCTGGTCCTGTTCCTACAGGATTTTTATGAAGTGGATAATTATCTAAAGCTTCTGCAATATTATTACCACTTTCTAAATTTGTAAGTAGTTCTTTTAAACCCATTTTTATTCGGGTAAATTATCAATATATGCTCCTGTTGAAGGGAAACCTCCATCTAAATCAAATCTACCTCCTGCATGTCCTCTTTCACCTTCTGCTAATACACTTGCATGTCCTCCTCTACCATGTGTATAGGAATACCCATTAGTTAATAAATGTACATGTAAATCTTGACCTCCTATTTGTTTACCTTGAGAATTTTCATGAAATAAACCATTGCCATATTCAGCTCCGTCTAAGTCTTGTGGTACCCCATTATGACCTGCTGCTGCATAAGTTAAATTTGTATTTTGACTTTGAACTTTTGAGGTTAATAATGTTATCATATGATCTCCTCCCATAGTAGGAGTTAAAAATGGTGAATCTGGATCTGTATTATAATTATACATTCCTATAGGTAATCCATCACCATCTAAAGCAGAAGGTCCTACTGTTGCATTTGAATCTCCATGTCTATATTGGTATTCATTTATTAAAGAATCTGTATGTAATCCTTGTGCTTGACCATGATTTCCTTCAAAATCTGGTCCTTTTATTCCATCTAAACTCTGAGGGATATTAGAGTTATTACCTGCACTAGGTACAGGTCCTACTACTGTAGTTGAGTTTCCATGTTGATATTGATATTGTTGTGCTAATGAATCTACATGTAATGTAGAAGAAGGTCCATTTTCAAAAGAGGGTCCATCTAAACCATCTAAATCATTCGGAGGTGTATTTTGCCCTGCCTGGTATACTGTATTTGTGTTATTACTACTTACATTTTTATTTTCTAATAAATCCACTAAGTGATCTTCTGTGTTAAAAGGAGATGAACTATCCTGAATTCTATTATAATTAGGATCAGGAACTCCATTTAAATCTTGAAATGGAGATTTCGTAGGTAAATTTGCTAATGAATCTGTGTGTAATGTAGAAGTAGGACCATTATCAAAACCTGTAGGGACTGTTGTTTCCATTTCTCCTGTTGGGTTTGTTGCTCCTTGTACTAAATCTAAATTTGATTTTAAATCTTTTAATCCCATAATTTTATTGTTTTGTTATAAATATGTTAAGCTAAATAAGGATTTTGGAATTTTTCATTCATTCTTCCTAAATTACCATAACTTGACATATTAAATGAATCTATGACTACTTCTGCTGGTCCTGATGATACTTCTTCAACTACTGTTGTTCCTTCTCCACCTCCTCCCTGATTAGCCATAGCAAATAAGTTTGCTTGTTGTTCTTTATTTAATATCATTTCTCCAGAATTTACCATCGCAGGAACATTATCTCCTGTTTCATCATTACCTGGTACAATACCCCCTTCAGCAAATAAATATTTTGCTGCTAATCCTGCTACTGTAGCTCCTGCTGCTACCCCTAAAGCAAAACCAACAAAAGGAATAGCAGATAAACTTGATATTGCTCTCATTACTGCTGTACCTATAGATTTTAATAATCCTTTACTTTGTACTGCATTGGATGCTGCTAGTGCTGTTTTTTCAGTTGCTAACATTCCATTTCTTATTTTTTGTGCTACATTCATGGCAATTTGAATACCTTTTATAGCCATCATTACAAGTTTTATACTATTTATAGTTAAATAAACTCCTGCTATTATTTTTGCAAACATTTTTATAGGACCTATATAACCCATAATTTGATCTCCTATATCTTTCCATGTTTGTTTTTCAAGAAATTTAGCTAAGTCTAATTTTTCAACTTTTTCACTAAAATCTTTTATATATCCCTGAATAGTATCCATTGCTGTAGGTAGTTGGTCTTCAAACTTACCTACAAATGTTTCTATAAAGGGTCCAATTTCATCTACAAACATGATTTTTAATTTTTCAACTAAATCATTAAATTTTCCTTGTAAATCTTTTTGTTCCTTTCTATTTGCCATTTCTTCCTCACCAATATCTCTTAATTCTTGAGCTGATAAGTTTGCTAATTCTTGTTCTTTAAGCATATTAGCCATTTCATCCGCACTCATTCCTATTGCTGCTGCTATTGATTGTTGTTGTATAGCATTCATTTCTCCAAACTCCGCATAAGAACCTACTTGTGCATTTAATTCTTCAGCTAAAGTTACGTGATCATTAGTTAAAGCTGCCATTCTTGCTCTTTCTAAATTTAAACTTTTTCCTGTAAGTAGTTCTGCTTCTAATTCTGCACTTATAGATTGTTCAAAATTTAATAATGATTGTTGTGACTTATTTATGTTGTCTAAATTAGTACCCATTGCTTCTAAATGCATTAATGTTTCTGCTATTGCTGCTGGGTTGGCTCCTAAACTAGCTTCAACTCTTCCCGAAACTTGTGCTACTTGTTGCATTATTTTACCTGAATCAAACATTAATCCTTTTTGAGCTCTCATTTGAGAAGTAACTTTATTTACAGATTTTAATGTTTTTTCTTGAGTTTGACCAGATATCATACTTTGGTCACTAATTCCTTTTATTTCTTTTGCCGATAAACCATAATATTCTGATAATTTAACAGAAGTAACTAAATTTTCACCTGAAATTTGCTTAAAAAAGGTATTTTCTGCATTAATAGCCATAAGGTTTTCTTGCATCCTTTTAGTATTTACAGCTAAATCCATTGATTGGTTAGATGCTACTTTAAGTTCGTGTTGAAATGCCATTGCTTCTTCTCTAGAAGCTATCATAGTAGTTCTTAACTCAGTGATTTTTGTATTAAATTCTAAAGCAGCCATAATAGTAGCTGTTAATAAAGCTTGTGCTGCTATTAGTACCATTTCTTTTCCAGCTGCTGCCATTTGGCCAAAAAATCCTGCTCCTTCTAATTTGGCTTGTCTTGCTGCTTCTGCTCCATCTAAAAATGCGTCTGAAATTCCCTGAAGGCCTAGTTTACCAGCTACATCCCCTATTAATTTTAATCCCTTAACAGTAGCTGTGTAAGATTCTTTTATTGCCTTTTGTTGTTGATCTAATACTTGGGCATTAGCTTTATTAGCTTGTACACCATCTTGAGATGCTTGTAATAATTTTTGTTGTTCAGATGTTAAAAAGGTTAAATTGGCTATTCTATCTTTATCTCCACTTTGCAAAGCATCCATTATTTGCTTTTCTTCTTCTTTACTAGCAGAAATTTGGGATACGAAATTTTTCTGTTGTACTAAAAGATTATTACCTATTTTTTTATTATTAGATATATCTTTTTGAATATCTTTTAATTTTTTACTGCCATCTACTACACCATTCCAATTTCCAGCTGCTGTATTAGCTTGATCTGCAACATCTTTAAATGCAGCATTCCACTGAGCACTAGCTTGTGCCCCTAAATCTCCCTGTGCTTGAAGTGCCTCTGTTATTTGTTGGACTTTATCAAGCATAGAGTTTGCATTCTCTAAATTTGCATATGGATCTTGTTCTTCGGCCATGTAAAAATGTTATTTATCCATTAATAAATATAAAAAAAGTAAAGATATCGTGTGATATCTCTACTTCTTAAAAACTAGGGATGTTAAAATTGGAAGAAGGTGATATATTAGGTCCCTTAGGGAGTTTATCGTCTCCCATTTGGGTTCTACCTTGTGCTTTTTCCATTTCTTTGTTTTGTCTGGTTATATGTTCATTTATTCTACTAATATGAAATCTTCTTAACCAAATAGGCATATTATAAACTTCTGAGTGTATGAATCCACCACCGCCATGGTACACTAAATCGCTGACTTGTTTAAAAAATATACCTCTATACTCCGGTGTCAGGCCAAAAAAAGCTGACAGTGATGGGAATTTCTACATTATCTTGAATGTAGCCATCTTCAAATTCAATACTATATTTTAAGTCAATATCAGGAGTAATTTCACCCATTTTATTTCTTAATGCTCTAGAATCTCTTGCTAATAATTTATTATCTACAAATTCACGGATAGTTTTTTTATCAGTCTCTCCATTTATGGAAGTAATTATATGTTTCCATCTTGTAGATAAATCTGCAGAAGATTGTTTATTGATTTTTTTAAGTCCTTTTATTTCTTGTTGAATCTTTTTTTCATCTCCATGAGTTAAAAGTTTAAAAGTAATCGGTATTTTAGATGCAGGTAAAGTAAAATCAAATTCATTTTTTCCTTCTACTACTAATTTTTTATCTAATAGCTTATCATCTGCTTCAGTTAAATCTACTGTTATTAGTTCTTCTTCTCCCGATTCAGGGTTAGTCATTTTTAAAGTATAATCACTACCATAACCTAAAATTCGAGCAGCTACTAATAATGCATTTTTATCTCCTATTAGTAAATTATTATAATCAATATCATCTATAATAAGAGATTGTAGTAACTTATCAATTACTGTTCCTTTTTTTATAAGGTTTTGGTTAGTTAAAATATCTTCTTCACGAGCAGTCATATACTTCATTTGTATAACTCCTTTTGATAAGGGAGAATCTTTTGAATAAAGTAAACCTTGTGAAGGTAATGTAACTTCTTCAGAAGGAAAAAGATTTTTATGTTGTTCTTGTGTGTTTTTTTGCATAACGTTATTATTTTTTTTAAAACTAGTTCAGATATACATATATGTAAAATAAAAAAAGCGCCAAAATTAGGCGCTTTCTTTTATAAAAATTATTACTATTAGTAATTTAAGATGGCATAATCCATTCTAATTGTAATATTAATGTTCATTGGGGTATCTGAAGCCCAATCAGCGTCTCCAAAATTAGCTGACTTACAATAAGCTCCTTTACAAATCCATTCTTCAACTACATCCCCTACAGGACCTAATGCGTTAAATCTAATGTCTTTTTTATAGAAATCAGAATAACCATCTCTACCTG
>MDSZ01087602.1_pt1 | contig 12119 bp, 14 predicted proteins | sample 811201 | NCBI WGS metagenome assembly MDSZ01 (sample SAMN05326647, study PRJNA326480) | marine metagenome | isolation source: seawater | place: Indian Ocean: North | collected 2010
TTATATTTTTGTCTTAGAAAAGGCTGTCGCGTCGGTGTTCTTACTGCATCCTTTTTGATACTTTATGGTATTTTCCGATTTACGATTGAGTTTTTCAGAGAGCCAGACTTACATTTAGGGTATTTTTTTGAGGGCACATTGACTTTAGGCCAAATTCTGACCATTCCTATGCTAATATTAGGAATAGTAATGATTATTTATTTTAGGCTAAAAGATTATAAAGATTGCTTTGATGATCGAATACATTGAATTATTAAAAAAAGTGAGGAATAGTAAAAATAAAAGGTTGGATAGAACCGGCACGGGTACTCTTAGTATATTTGGTTACCAGATGCGGTTTGATCTTATGTCGGGGTTCCCTTTAGTAACGACAAAAAAAATTCATTTTAAGTCTGTAGTTCATGAGCTTCTATGGTTTTTAGATGGAGGAACTAATATAAAGTATCTGAGAGAAAATGGAATAACAATCTGGGATGAATGGGCAGATAAAGATGGTGAATTAGGTCCTATCTATGGTTCTCAATGGCGTCGCTGGCCTACAAAAGATGGGGGGTATGTTGATCAAATTTCTGAGTTAATTAAAAATATAAAAAATGATCCTTTTTCAAGGAGATTAATTTTGAGCGCTTGGAATGTTGGAGATATTCCGGATATGAAGCTAGCCCCATGCCATGTGCTTGCTCAATTTTATGTAGTTGAAAATACGCTATCATGTCAACTTTACCAGAGAAGTGCAGACATCTTCCTAGGGGTTCCTTTTAATATAGCATCTTATGCACTACTAACTCATCTAATAGCCCAAGTTACAGGTTTACGGGTAGGTGAGTTAATTCATACTATTGGTGATGCGCATTTGTATTTAAATCATCTATCTCAAGCAGACGAACAGTTATCAAGAGAGCCGCGTAAATTGCCTGAATTGCAACTAAACGAGCGAGTAGAATCAATATTTGATTTTGTTTATAGTGATATAAGTTTGAAGAACTATAATCCTCTGCCACTCATTCCTGCTCCCGTGGCCGTTTAATTAATAAGATATGCGAAAAAAAAACCGTGAATTTTCATTAATAGTGGCATTTAACCATAATATGGTAATAGGTGTTGATGGATATCTACCCTGGAGACTTTCTACAGATTTGCAGAACTTCAAAAGATTGACTCTTAATCATTCGGTAATTATGGGTCGGAAAACGTTTGAATCTATCGGGAAGCCGTTACCCGAGAGACAAAATATAGTAGTTTCTAAAACTTTAAAAAAAAGCATCCCAAACATCACAGTCACTCGGTCGGTGGAGGAGGCGATGAGTATCTCTAAATCAAAGAAATCTTTTTTTATAGGAGGCTCTAAAATTTATCAAACTGCACTCTGTTTCGTTGATTCAATTTATCTCACCTTAGTCAACAGTAGTTCGATTGGAGATGCTTTTTTCCCTAGATTCGATATGGAGGATTGGACTGTCTTGTTTGAAACTAGATATAGGGCTGACACTCATAATGAATATGACTTTATTATAAAAAAGTTAGTTCGAAAAATCTTGAAGTCTTAATCGTCTATGTGAAACCACTTCATGTCGTTCAGCCTGAGTGCGGTTAGTGTACCGTTCCACACCACCCCGGTATCAGTGGGAAAGATATTTGCTTTCCTTTGTTCTTCCTCTGAAATATTCAGGCTCGACCAGTGACCAAAGATGATTTTAGGTTTGGTTTGAATTCTTTTTTCATGCCTGAACCAAGGAATTAAGTTGTGTCTAGCTGAGTCGATTGGCCCTTTTTCGGAGAAATTTAGTTCTCCAAAAGAGTTCAAATACCGCATTCGCGTAAAAGCATTTAAAGAAAATCTCATTTTTTCTATTTCTGATCTACATTCATACCAGTTCTCCGGATGATTGGAAAACATATCAGTAAGAAATTTTTTTTTATTCTTGGAGTTAGTAAAACCCTTTAACCAACTATTAGATAATTGGATCCCTTTTTCAACAGTCCACATTGGGTATAAACCGGCATGGCTTAGAAAAAAGTTTTCATTTTTGTCATAGATCGCTAATGGACTATTTTCTAAAAATGCGACTATTTGCTTTAGATCAGGACTCGAAAGAATGTCCACCATATTATGATTTTGTTTACTGAATAATTCAGGCGCGTAGTAAAGGGCTAAAAGATAAATATCGTGATTACCTAACACGCAACGAACGGCAGAGCCTAATTTGATTACTTCTCTCATCGTGCCCAATGAGTCAGGGCCTCTGTTAACTAAGTCCCCAGCGAGGAACAAACGGTCTTTTGAAGGATCAAAATTGAAATTTTCGAGTAATTTTAAAAATTTTTGTTTAAATCCTTGGATGTCTCCGACAATATACGTTGCCATAGTTTCAGAATTTTAAAAGGTTTATTTGTTCTCGATGTTATTCATTAATCTCTCTAATTCATCCACTTTTGCCCGGGTTTTTCTAAGTATTTCTTTCTGAATTTCAAATTCTTCTCGAGTAACTATCTCAAACTTTTCAAAAAATGATTGTAAAACTGGCTTTAAATTATCTTTAAATTCATCTTTTAAATGTTGTCCGTCAATCGGCAGAGAAGATGTAATTCTGTTGGCAAAGTAGTCCAGATTATTTAGGTTTAGTTTGGCCATTTATTCCTCGCTTCGGTTAGAACTTTAATATACTTTTATTTGCCCAATAATAGTGCGTTATTTGTGGGCAAATGCCTTTAAATTGTGCGTTAATTTCATTTAAGCTAAAAATTGCTTTTTTAGATGCCTCTTAAATATAACAATATTCTTAGAATATTAGAAAAAAATATCAATCTTTTAATTTTTATATTGTTGGCACATATCATGCATACAATAAGAAGATTATAAAATTTTAGCGAATTTTAAGAGTTAGGTTTTAACACTGTAGAGAAGGGGTTGGACATGAAATTAGTGACAGCTATCATAAAGCCTTTTAAATTAGACGATGTCAGAGAGACGCTATCCGAAATTGGAGTCAACGGACTGACTGTTACGGAAGTTAAAGGTTTTGGAAGACAAAAAGGCCACACAGAGCTTTACCGTGGGTCTGAATATCAAATTGATTTTTTACCTAAATCTAAAGTTGAGGTTGCGATTGAGGACTCTATGCTTGAAAAAGTTATAGAAGTAGTCAAAGCAGCAACTTCAACCGGAGAAATAGGTGATGGAAAAATCTTCGTTTCTGAGCTTCAGGAAGTTGTTAGGATTAGGACCGGAGAATCAGGAGCTGCTGCTCTTTAAAACACTTATGACGTATAAACTACTAACGTAATTGGAGGAATATTTATCGTGGAACCTGTAATTGAACTTAAATACGCACTCGACACTTTCTATTTCCTAGTGATGGGTGCATTTGTTATGTTGATGGCCTGTGGATTTGCAATGCTAGAGGCTGGTTTAGTAAGAGGAAAGAATACAGCGGAGATTTTAACAAAAAATATCGTTTTGTATTCCATCGCTTGTACCATGTACTTGCTTTGTGGTTATTCATTAATGTATCCAGCTGAATCGGTTAGCGCACTAATACCTGGATTGCCTTCAATATTAGGAGGCGCTGATAATGATGCGGCTGATGTGATTTCTAGCGGAGGTGATATATATTATTCTGGATTATCTGATTTCTTCTTCCAGGCGGTTTTTGTTGCCGCGGCTATGTCTATCGTTTCCGGGGCGGTTGCTGAACGCATGAAATTATGGGCTTTTTTTGCTTTTGCAATTGTAATGACAGGCTTTATCTATCCAATTGAAGGTTATTGGAAGTGGGGTGGAGGATTCTTAGATCAGAAAGGTTTCCTAGATTTCGCTGGTTCTGGAGTTGTTCATATGGCTGGTGCAGTGGCTGCTCTTGCTGGAGTATTACTCTTGGGTCCCCGAAAAGGAAAGTATGGTCCGGATGGAGAAATAAATCCTATACCAGGAGCAAATTTACCGCTCGCCACTTTAGGAACTTTCCTACTTTGGTTCGGTTGGTTTGGTTTTAATGGGGGTTCAGAACTAGTTTTATCAGATGTTGCTGAGTCAAATGCGGTCGCTCTCATATTTGTTAACACAAATGCCGCTGCGGCTGGAGGATGTATCTTAGCTTTGATTACATCGCAAGTTTTGTTTGGGAAAGCTGATCTGACAATGGCCCTAAATGGAGCATTGGCTGGGCTTGTCTCTATTACAGCGGAGCCTCTTACACCTACACCTCTACTAGCTACAATCATTGGTGGAATCGGTGGAATCATAGTTGTCGTGTCAATAAGCATGCTGGACAAAGCAAAAATTGATGATCCTGTCGGTGCTATATCTGTTCACGGAACGGCAGGGATTTGGGGCTTATTAGCTGTTTGTTTATCAAATTCTGACGCTAATATAGGTTCTCAAATTTTAGGTATAGTTATGATATTTGCTTGGGTTTTTATTGCTTCTTTAATCGTATGGTCTATTTTGAAAGCAACCATAGGAATTAGGGTTAGTGAAGAGGAAGAGCAAATGGGCATGGACGCGAAGGAAACAGGTTTGCAAGCCTATCCTGAATTTAATAAATAATCTTTACGTAAACTTAATGGAGGAACGGCGACGCAAGTCGCCGTTTTTTTTGATAGTATCCGCGCCAGGGTCGAAACATTTAATATGATATTAGGATCTGTTTATCAAGATCGCTCTTAATTGTGGTTTGATACAAAGATGAAATTATAAATAGCGATAATTTAGCCCTTATGAATCAGAGAAAGTTTAAACCCATCACTATAGCAGAGAGTCAAGACGCGGTTATTGCGTCATTTGGTTTTGATAGGCAAAGGGCTCATATTGAGCTTTATCAACGTGTTGGGGATTAGATTAAACAGATTTTAAATGTCAAAATAGATTTTGCTATAAAATCATCTGCTATAGATGAAATTATGGGTATAATCTTAAATTTAGTCTACAAATGAAATAGGGGATGAGATGTTCTTTGTAGAGAATTTTTTGAATGTGATCCTAGAAAAACCGTATGAAATAGGGTCAAACGGCATTGAAATGAGTGATTAGGTATAATAGAAAATCGACTACAAGGGGTCAGAAAATATGAAGAAGGGCGAAAAAGTTGATATCAAAGTGTTGAAAGAATTGATTTTACCATCACCATTAACTGCTGAAAATTTCCAAGAATTAGCAGGTAAGGCAGTGGTTGATGAGGTTCAGGCGGGTGAGTCTATATTCAGTAAAGGTGAAATTGATAGGGAAACGATCTTTCTTCTAGACGGTGATATCATTTTAAACGATGCTGAAAATGAGCCATTGGTCTTACGTTCTGGAAGTGAACAAGCAAAAAAAGCAATTGCTAATGCTCAACCACGTGCATTCTCTGCAAAAGCAAAAACACTTTGTAAAATCACCAGAATCGACAGTGATCTTTTAGATATCCTTACCACATGGGACCAAGTTAGCGGAATTGAAGTTGAGGAGTTAAGTCTTAGTTCCAATTCAATCAACTTGAATTCTGAAGATGAGGATTGGATGACAGCAATATTGAGAGAAAAAGCCTTTTATAATTTACCACCTGTGAACATTCAATCCATGTTTATGAAAATGGAAGAGTATCCGGTAAAAAAAGGTGACGTCGTGATTAAACAAGGCGATGAGGGTGACTTCTATTATATCATTCGAAGTGGAGTCGCGAAGGTCTCACGATCTACTAAAAACGGCGAAGTCATTGTTTTAGCAGAATTAAAGGTCGGAAATGCTTTCGGTGAAGAAGCACTTGTTTCTAATGTGAAAAGAAATGCTTCTGTTACTATGGAATGCGACGGCCTACTAATGAGGTTATCTGCAAGTGACTTTAATGTTTTACTTAAGGAGCCAAGAATCGATTGGGTTACCAAGAGTGAGGCTGAAGAGCTTTGCGATCATGGGGGGGGTTATATTGATGTGAGGTTAGAGGAAGAGGTGGCTGGCAATGAAATAGAGGGAGCAATTAAAATGCCTCTTTTTATGATAAGACTTGAGTCGAGATCTTTAGACGACAAAAAGAAATATGTAGCAGTATGTGATACTGGCAGGAAAAGTTCAATTGCGGCATTTTTGTTAAAGGAGCGAGGATTTGACGTGTGCGTGCTCAAAGATGGATTATTAGGTTCTAAAAGTTAAAGTTGGTAATCTTGAATGAGCAAGATAGAAAAATATTATGTCATTGGCAACCCCATTGCCCATAGTAAGTCACCCCAAATCCATGAAGCTTTTGCTAGACAAATCAGCAAACAAATACAATACGACAAAGTGTTAGTGTCGCGAGGTGAGCTCAAAAATTTTCTGCAAGAAAATAAAAATTCTGTTAAAGGAATTAATGTTACCGTCCCTCTTAAAGAAGAGGCTTGGGATGCTTGCGATTTTTTAACGGATAGGGCAAAAAAAGCTCGTGCGGTAAACACTCTATGGGAAGAACATGACAAATGGTTTGGTGATAATACTGATGGAGTAGGCTTTGTAAAAGATTTGAACGATAATTTAGGATTTAGTGCTAACAATAAGAATATTCTATTTATAGGTTCTGGGGGTGCAGTTAAGGGTGTATTGGATCCTTTAATTGACTGCTCACCTCGTAGTATTTATATATACAGTCGTAATATAGAGAAGGCAAAAAAAATTTTATCAAATGCAGGCGATAAGCGTGTATTGATATACAAAAACGCTAATAGCAATGCAGTAAAGTTTGATTTAATTATCAATTCTACCCCAGCTTCCCTATATGGCGAGATACCGCAAATGCCAGATATTGAATTTGACAAAAATGCAATTTTTTACGATATGAGCTATGGATCTGAACCTACACCGTTTCAAGAATATGGGATTTCAAAAGGATGCCATTCCGTCGATGGACTTGGAATGCTTGTGGAACAAGCAGGTTTTTCTTTTTTTCAATGGCATGGAAAGCATCCTGAAACACGGGAGGTGCTTGACACATTGAGGTTATAAATATGCCGTTTGTGTAATTTATAATTATTTATCGAAATAATCGGGAAGCCATGTTATGAGTTTCGGGAAAGTAATAACTAAAAATAAAGTTAATAATTGCAACATAACAAAAGGTATTACACCACGATAAATTTCTTGGGTGCTTATTGTATTTTTCGCGGCAGCCTTTAAATAGAATATAGAAAAACCGAAAGGGGGAGTTAGAAACGATGTTTGAAGGTTGATAGCAATTAATATCGCAAACCATAGGGGATCAATTTCAAATAAAACACTTACTGGCAGAAGGATTGGTACTAAAATGAAACAGATTTCTATAAAGTCCAAGAAAAATCCTAGAATGAATATAATAAGCATGCTTGTAATTAAAAAAGCAATTTTTCCAGAATCAGCAGTAAAGATTTCACGAATTATGAAGTCACCCCCCATCGTTTTAAATACCAAAGAGAAAGCGGTTGCTCCAATAAGTATGGCAAAAACCATGCTACTTAATTTCGCTGCATCGACAGCCGCCTCGAATAGGATTTTAAAATTTAGACGCCGGTTTCCAAAGGCTAAGGCAATTGCCCCTAAACAACCGATTGCAGCACTTTCAGTTGGTGAGGCGATCCCCGTTATTATCGCTCCCAAGACTAACGTGATGAGAGCAACGGCTGGAATAGTGGAAATAAGTAATTCTTTTTTTGATACTTCCTGATTTAAGTTAGAATTTGATTTATTGGATTTTAGTTGAGAATTTGTTGTTATTAAGATGTAGCATATATAACTAACAATTAGAATTAAACTGGGTATAATCGCCCCTAAAAATATCCTGCCAACAGGAACGCCGACAATATCCGCCAATAATAATAAAATTATACTTGGCGGAACAATCTGTCCTAATGTGCCAGCTGTTGCTATAGTTCCTGCTGAAATTGCCTTATCATAATTATTTTCAATTAGGATGGGGAGAGCGATAACTGCTAAAGTAACAACTGTTGCTCCCACTACCCCTGTTGTTGCTCCTAGTATCGCACCAACTAAAACGACCCCAAGAGTAAGCCCACCTTTTTTATTACCAAATGAAAATGCTATGCTTTTGAGAAGACTTTCAGCCAAATTTGATTTCTCGAGTATTATTCCCATAAAAATAAATAGAGGTACAGCGAGTAAAGTAAAATTATTCATAATGCCATATATTCGTAATGGTAATAGAGAGAATATTTCTATACCTATGCCGAACGTTCCAAATATTAAAGCGATACCACCTAAAGTAAAGGCGACCGGATATCCAAGCATAATGAACATTAATATAGTTGCAAAAAGTATAATCGGTAGGAACTCAGTCATCTTTCTTACAGAGTTTATTAACAGATCTAACTATCTGCGTAATACCTATAACCGCAGCTAATCCAAACGAGAGAAGGATAAACGACTTTACTATCCAACGATTGGTTAATCCTCCTGGATCGGGTGATTTTTCTGAGTGAATAAATGAATCATAAATAAAAGGGTAAGAGGCCCAAATGATTATTACACAAAAGGGTATTAAAAAAACAAGGTTGCCTATGCAATTTACCACCTCTCGAGTTCTTTCAGTGTAAATAGAGCTGTTGAAAATTAAATCTACTCTGACATGCGAATTTTCTATCAACACCACTACACCACCAAACAAGATTATGAAAGAAAATAAGTGCCATTCTAGCTCTTGTAATGCGACTGATCCTGAGGAAAAGATGTATCTCATTATGACGTCGTAACATATTACAATCACTAAAGCTAATGTGGCACACCCAATTAGTGTAGTAAGAATCTTTTTTAACAATCTATTGTCCAATAATTAAATTATTTGTTTTGCGAGCAATTCATATTGTCCAATACTTAATTCTTCAGGTCTAGTTTTCGGATCAATTTGAAAATTCCTTAGGTCTTCTTCTGTAAATAAAGGTTTTAGAGCATTCACAATAGTCTTTCGACGTTTGTTAAATGCCATTTTAGTTATCTTTTCCAATGCAATATCTAACTTGATATTTGGACTAATGGATTTTGGCGTAATCTCGAGTACAGCTGAACTCACTGCTGGAACTGGGTTAAAGCATTCCGGTGGAACTATTTGCTGGAGAAATACATCTGCTTTTCGCTGTACATTTATGCTCAAGCGACCATAAGCTTTTGAAGAAGGATAGGCAATAATTCGTTTAGCAACTTCATACTGGACCATTACCACTATTTTTTCAAAATAACATGAGCTATTTAAAATTTTTAAAATAATTTGAGTCGATATATTGTATGGAAGATTTCCTACTAAGTACCATTTTTCCTGAGATTGACTCAATGTATTAAAATCAAAAGTAGGTATGTCCTGATTTATAATTTTAAAATTATTTTCTATTTTAAATTTTTCTTCGAGTATCTCTACTAGATGATGGTCTATTTCGATAGCTATTACTTGAGCGCTGAAATCAAAAAGTTTTTTAGTTAAAACACCAAGGCCAGGTCCAATTTCAAAGGAGAGTTGTTTTTCTTTGCAATTTAGAGAATTTATAATTTTATCAATAACGCTTTTATCTTTTAGAAAATTTTGACCAAATTTTTTTTTTGGGTAATTTACTTTTTTCATTTTAAGTTTTGCGAGATTTGAGCGGCTGTTTTAATTGCTGCTTCGAGGCTAGTTGATCGTGCCATTCCCGTCGCCGCTTTATCAAACGCCGTACCATGATCTACGGACGTTCTAACAATGGGTAATCCTAGGGTGATGTTAACAGCCTCTCCAAATGCGAGTGCTTTGAAAGGTGCTAATCCTTGATCATGATACATTGCGATTACTGCATCGTATTTCTTATAATTTTCAAACGCAAAAACTGTATCCGCAGGTATTGGTCCATCCAATTTGAAACCTAATGCTTTCATTCTGGCAATTACGGGCTCGATAATAAAGAACTCTTCGGTTCCGACATGACCATCTTCACCGGCATGCGGGTTAAGCCCACATATTGCAATTCTAGGTGTTTGAATTTTAAATTTATTTCTGAGTTCTTTTTCAGTTATCTTAATAACTGTTTCTACCCTTTCTTTAGTTATTAGTTTCGGAACTAAGGTTAAAGGGATATGTGTTGTCATTATCACAACCCTTAATTCTCCTTGAGCGAGCATCATTACAGGATTTTTTATATTTAATTTTGCGGCTATGTATTCAGTATGACCGGTAAAATTAATACCTGACTTGTTAACAAGCATTTTATTAACAGGACCGGTTACAACCGCTCTTATTTTGCCATTGAGTGCGTGGCTGATAGCATTATCAAGGCATTTTAGTACGTAAGCCGAGTTTTTTTGATTTGGAACTCCTGGTTGGACAGTCGACTCGAGATTAACCGGATGGACAAATAATGTATTATCTTTTAATTGTTGGGGGTTTTTAAGATCTAAAATCTCTTCTATTTTTATTGAATATCCTAAAAGTTTCGCCCTGGTTTCTAACAGTTGCGGATCTGCATAGGCTATTATTTGAGATGATCCATTTTTTTTAGCATAATCAAGTAGCACATCCGGTCCTACTCCGGCAGGGTCTCCAGGAGTGATTCCGATTGGACGACTATTTTTACAATTCAATGCGGTACTCAACATAAGCTTCATCTCGTATTCGACGAAGCCAACTTTCTTTTCTTTCGTCAATTTTTTGTCTGCGTATTGCACTTCTTGCTTTTTGTCGCTTTACCATAACTGTATCATCGTGCATTCTGCGTTCCAGAACTTGTACAATATGGAGACCGAATTCGGTCTCGAAGGGCTGGCTTATTTCGTCTATTTCTCCAGCCATCATAACTTCTTCAAATTCGGGAACCATTTTCCCCTTTTGAACCCATCCTAGGTCCCCTCCTTCAAGAGCTGAGGTTCGATCATCAGAATTGGTTCGGGCTATAACTGCAAAGTCAGCACCTCCCTCGATTCTTCGTCTTAATTGAAGCAATTTATTTAACGCATCCTCCTTTGTAACTAATTGACTTGGTTTGATAAGTATATGCCTAGCTCTGTGTTGCTGAACTAAAATTTTCCCTGATTTTCTTTGATCTGTAAGTTTAATGATATGAAAACCACTAGAGTTTGTAAAAATAGGAGATACTTCGCCTATGTTCATATAGCTTACCGTATCTGCGAAAAGAGAGGGGATTTCATTTCTCTTTCTCCAACCTAGATCTCCACCATCTAACGCTTTAGGACTATCAGAAAAATTTATCGATACTAAATTGAATTCAGTTCCATCGACCAACTGAGAATGTGCCTCATTTGCTTTTTCTTTGGCCTGCCGAATTTCAGCATCGCTCGCATTGACGGGTAGTGAAACTAGAATATGGCTAATTTTATATTCATCTTTGTCATCGCCGCTTACCGATTGGTTACGTAGATAATTATCGATTTCTGTGGGGGTTACCCTAATTCGTTTGTCGATTTCTTTTTTCCTTAATTTTGCGATTAATATTTCTTCGCGAATTTGCTGCTTGAATGTTTCGGGATCAAAATTTTCGCTTTTCAAAACTTCAAAGAATTCTTCTATTTCCATTTCGTTTCTTTTCGCAATACTCTCGATGGCTCTACTCAGCGTTGCGTCGTCTACGCTTATACCAACTTGATTTGCTACGGCCACTTGCACTTTTTCGAATATTAATCTTTCTAAAACCTGCCTTTGCAAGATAATTCTTGGAGGCATTTTTGCTCCTTGAGCCTGGATCTGCTCTTTGACTCTAAATATTTGTTCTTCTAACTCACTCTCCAATACTACATCTTCTTCTACTACGGCTAGAATTCTGTCTAATTCTTCACCAATACAATTTATTTGAATTAGTAGGATAATTAAAAGAATTAACAGATTAATTTGACGAAAATGGAACATAAAAAACCCCGTATTTGGGCATTATTATATATCGCTTAATAGCTATTACAAGATATTTACTAAGTTGTTTACTCGAATGGATCGACGTAGCCCGGAATCCCGCTTTGAATAAATGACTCTGAGCCACCTCGACCAAACCCACCCAAGCCTCTGAAATGAATCTGCATAAAAATTGAATTATCATGAACTCCATCTGTATCTTTTAAAAATCTTCGTGCCACAAGTTTTGCGCCCCAACAGCAACTTTCATATTCTATGCCCCCAAAGGTTTCTATTGAATTTGATTGCTCAATAGAATAA
>MDSZ01034079.1_pt1 | contig 12118 bp, 8 predicted proteins | sample 811201 | NCBI WGS metagenome assembly MDSZ01 (sample SAMN05326647, study PRJNA326480) | marine metagenome | isolation source: seawater | place: Indian Ocean: North | collected 2010
ATGTCTGCACTTGCCGGTTCATTCGTTATAAGGCTCATTTCACCTACAAACTTCCCCCTACCTAAAGTGTTAATTACTTTATTTTCTTTTATAACTGAGGCTTCTCCAGATAAAATAAGCAATAGGTGCTCTTGTTTTTTTCCTTCAAAAACTATTTGCGAATTTTTAATAATCTTATAATCACCTAAATTCCAAAAATTAATAAACTCTTTAGTCGTAAAGTTTTTAAACATATTTATATATATATCTTTTATTTCATCTGGAATTTTTATTGGCGTTCTTTCATCTTTAATTCTATATATATGATAACAATTAATTATAGTAAAAATTGAGTTCCATACTACCACATCTATTCTATTTTCCATCCATTGATATATGCCAAGCAATGTCTGAGCAATAGCTAAAACGATTCTAAGCCAAAGTACATCTTTTATAGATATAGCAAGAAATGTAAAAATATAACCTAAATGTTGAATAAAATATGACATCTTAATTTTCTATAATAATTGGTTCATATCCAAGATGGATACACAACCTTTTTTTTATTTTATTTGCCTCTTCTTTTGAATCAAAATAACCACATCTAACAGTATAAAGAACTTTCTTATTTTTAACTAACTCATTAATTCTACTTGAATAGCCTACAGATCTTAGATTATACATTGCTTTTTCAGCATTATCTCTATTACCATATGCTCCCACCTGTAATGAAAATTGTACTTTTTCATCTTTAACTTCTTCTTTATTATTTAGAGATTTAACAATAGGATCAACTTTATCTATAGCTGAAAGTTTTTTGTTAATTCTATCATCAATATTTACTTTAGGGAAAATGCTATTAAATGTTTGAGAATATGAAGATGCAGTATCCAAACTTCCTGCTATTATTAAACATTGCAAAAACATGTTTATTGCTGTTTCTAAATAATCTGATCTTCTATAATACATATGAATTTTTTTAAACCACTCAGCTGCCTGTATATATAAACCAGATGCATAATAATACTCTCCTATCTTCATAATAGCATCATCAGCATATTTATTATTTTTATGCAATTTATATATTTTCTTATATATTTCAATTGACTGAGGGCCATTTAATTCAAGAAGAGCTTGAAGAAATAAAACACCAGCATCATTCGGATAATCATATAATAATTTTGACATTTTTAATTCTGCTTCATTTAAATTTCCATTGATAACATTATCAATCAATCTATCTACATTCGGTGAAGCCTGAATAAAAAAACTGGTTGGAAAGGATATACATATTAAAAAGATACACAATTTCATAATTAATGCATTAATAATTACAAATTACCTAGCTCCTGAATCAATGAATCCATTTTATTTGAAAGATCATTTAAATTTTCTTTTTTTAATTTCAATTTAACATACATCGCTTTAACAAAAACTGAATTTGGTGATTTTTCTTTTGCTTTTTCTAAGATTTCAAATGCATTATGATCTTCTCCTTTATGATCATAAAAATCTGCCAAATGAGTTAAAGCATGAATATTCTCAGGATGATTTTTTATAATTTTTTTCAAAATCTTTTCTAATTCATCAAATCTATTCAATGCATACAACGCATCTTTGATACTATTAATAATTTTGCCTGAATCTTTTGATGAATATTCAATATATTGAACCCACATAGCAATTGCCTTACTTAATAAGTTTCTTGCCTTTGAATATAACTCATCATACCTTTCTTGGTCTTCAATATTATCAGTATTAATCGGATTAATATCTTGAGATTTAGTATAAATTTTATCGCTTTCTTTTGCATATGAATTACCAATATACAAATATGCTCTATATAGTTTCTCATCAATATTCAAAGCTTCTTCAAAAAGCTCTCTAGAATGATGAAATTCATTCAATTTTAATAATTTTCTTCCTTCTTGAATTTTAAATTTTCCTATCTCATTTGGATTATCAATATTTTTTACTTTATGTAATCTTATTAAAAATTCAGTTGCCTTTGTCCAATCATTTAATTTTGAATGAATTTTTATTAAATGCTCCAAAGCCCATTCATTTTTTTTATCTGTCTCTAAAATTGCCATAGTTTCAACAATTGATTTATCAAAATCATTTAAAGCATAATAATCCAAAGAAAGATTTTTATGCAATTCAAGTTTTTCATATACTGACATTTTTTTACGAAGCGTAAGTGATTTATGTATTTTTAATGCTTGCTGCGGATTATTACCATCCCTAACTACTTGTCCAAGTTTTAAATATGCAGGAATATTATTGGTATCATCTTTAATAATTGTCTTAAAACAATTATATGCTGAATGCAGCTGGCCCAAAACCATCATATCTAAACCTTCTGAATATAGATCTTTAACTCTATTTTTTTTACTTGGCTTAAACTTAACTATTAAATATGTTACAACACCAATTATACCACCCAGTACAACTATAGTATATATTATATTAGTCAATTATTTCGTCTTCTTTATTTTCAATTTTAGTTGCAGTAGAAAGATCATTTAATACAATATCATCTTCAATCGCTTGATTTCTTAAAGAATCCAATTCTACTTGTAATCTTTTTACTTTAGTTCTTAATGACATAGTGTCTTTCTTATCAGATAATATCTGGAAGATAGCCATAAAAAACCCTACCATTGCCCCTATTAGTAATGTTAATGCTAAAATAATAGGAAGCAATAACTGAACTTCATAACCAGGATACAACCATATTGTAATCGGCAAAGGATTCAATACTTGATTTTGATATAATAGCGTACCACATGCAATGATTAAAAAAACAATTATAATTAACTTCAATAATCTCATATTACTTTTGCCTTTCTCCCATCATTGTAATACCTTTAGCATCTAAAATTTTTACTGGTACAATATCCTTAATTTTTTCATTAGTTTTATTGAAAACTACCCACATATTTCCATCGGTTCTTCCTGCCCATTGATCCTTTGATTTTTTACTTTCCTTTTCAACTAAAACGTTTAAAGTTTTTCCTACTTTTTCTTTATTTCTTTTTAAAGATAATATTTTTTGAAGAGCTATATATCTTTCTAATCTATTCTGTTTTATACTTTCATCAACTGTATCTGAATAACCAGCAGCCTTAGTCCCGGGCCTAGCAGAATATTTAAACATAAATGAATTATCAAAACCAACTTGCTCTGCAACATCTAATGTATCCAAAAATTCATCTTCTGTTTCTCCCGGGAAACCAACAATTACATCTGTAGTTATAGCACAATCAGGTAAGTACGATTTAATCTTATTTGCTAATGATAGAAACTCTTTTTTAGTGTATGTTCTATTCATTCTCTTTAAAATTCTATCTGATCCTGCCTGCAATGGTAAATGTATATGGTTGCATATATTATTATTTTCTTGCATTACTCTAAGCAAAGAATCGTCAATATCTCTTGGGTGAGGAGAAGTATATCTTAATCTTTTCAAACCCTTTACTTTAGCTACGGCCTCTAAAAGCTCTGGGAAAGAACCTTCAGGAGTTCGATATGAATTAACATTCTGACCCAATAGAGTGACTTCAATAAAACCTTGATCAATACAATTTTCAACTTCTTTTACAATATTATCAAGAGCACGGCTTCTTTCTCTACCCCTTGTAAATGGAACAATACAAAAGGTACAAAATTTGTCACATCCACGCATAATAGAAACCCATGCGTTAACACCAGATTGTCTAGTTGGGAATAGATCTTCATATATTTCAAACTTAGATAATTTAGTATCGACAAAATGACCATTTACTTTATTTCTATTTTCTAAAATTTCTGGTATTTTTCTATATGAATCAGGACCTAGAACAATATCTACAAATGGCTTTGACTCCATTAAGTCATCTTTAAGGTTTTGAGCCATGCATCCCAAAACTCCAATCATTCTTTTAGGATTTTGTTTTTTAAGATATTCTAAATTTTCTAATTTTCTATGAACAGTTTCTTCTGCGTTATCACGAATTGAACAAGTATTTAAAAAAATCACATCAGCATTTTTATAATCAGTCACAGATCTATAGCCTGATTTTTCTAAAAATCCTGCTACCAACTCTGAATCATAGACATTCATCTGACAACCATAGGTTTCTATATAATACGTTTTTTTGTGCAGTATATTCTGCATAAGTCCTATATTTTCCAAATACTTACCCATTTTTGAAATATAATTACAAGTAACTGCAAAACCATCATTGTGATATATCTATGCTTTACCTGAAAAACACTATTTCTGTTCAAGAATTCTTTAAAATTTATTTATTTTATTTTTGATATTCTAATCATAATGATTACGATATTAAAAATACAAAATAATTTTAGCATAAATATAATAAAAGATATTAGAGAGATTTAAATGTTTTATCAGTATATCATAGAAATTTATATAACAAATAAAAAAACCTTCAAACGAAGGTTTTTTATACAAAACTGATTTGATGAAAAAGGTTAATTAAATGTTCCGATAGGAACATCAAAATAATAATCTTTTGGATTTATATTTTTACCCTGTTTCTTTACTTCATAATGAAGATGAGAAGCAGTTGATTTTCCAGTATTTCCAACTTTTCCAATTACTTGACCTCGAATAACCTTATCACCTTTTTTTACTTTTCGAGCAGATAGATGGGCAAAAATTGTTCTAAATCCATTACCATGATCAATTTCTATATAATTACCATAGGTACCCCAATACTTTGATTTCTTTATTATACCATCTGCCGTTGCTTTAACTGGAGTACCTGTTTTAGCAGAATAATCATGGCCATCATGAAATTTATATTTTCGATCAAATGGATCCCTTCTATATCCATAACCTGATGAAAATCTACCCTTATCTCTATCAACTGGATGTATAGCAGGAATACTTTTATAATAATCCGGCTTTTTTGCTGCCTCATCATAAGATTCAGAATAACTTAAACGCTCCAAATTCAACAATCTATTTAGATGATTAATTTTTTTATGCATTCCATCTAAATCTGTTTTTTCTGGTAACAAATATTCTAAATGTGAAGAATGATCCTTATCTTGTCGCCCTCCAATACCTAATTGACGAACATCATCATTAATAGCAGGAAGCTTGACCATTTTTCTAAATATTTCTCCCTGCTCTTTTATTGACTCCAAATCTTTATAAAATTTTTCAATACGATCTTCCTGAGATTCAATAATTCCTTGAAGCTCTTTATTTTCATTCTTAATATTGCTTAATTTATTCTTAAATGCCCAATCAGCGTATGAACCTGAAAATAAAAACAAAAGCAACGCAATAAAAGCTAAAAAGCTTGATATAGCTAAATAGATATGTTTGGGAGTAATGTTAAATTCACGAAGTCCTAAGCTGTCTTCGCCTATGAGTAATATTTTATATGCTTTCTTCAATTAAATATTAAATCTATTTTAGATCGTTGTAACTTAAAAATGATAATTGATATAAAACAATATAGAAAAGCATTTCTTAAAACTAACTACTATTGACTTAAAATAATATTTACAACTGCAACAATGTCTAAAATATTTATTATTTCATCATTATTTATATCAGCTGCGAGAAATTGATTATTATTTAATTGACCCGTTTCAAGGACTTCTCCAACAACCAATACAATATCTAAGACATCTACAATATTATCAAAATTAATATCACCAGGAATAATAGTTTGTGAACTTAAAGCTATGCAGTCATCATAATTAACAGGCAAGCCTATACCTTCAACACTAGAAAAAATACCATTACCAAGACAAATCTCTGTTTCACTATACTCATTTATAGAATAAGATAAATTTGTTAATATATTTTCTCCTGTAGGAATAGATGAACCTATCAAAGAAAATGCCAATACTGTACCAGATTCATTAGTAGATATTAAAAAACCATTTTCTTCAGAAGTTCCACCAGCTGCACTTAATAAGCTTATATAATCAGGAGTATCTATAATATCAAACTGAAAACCTGCAATATCAACTGTATTTATCATGTAAACTTCAATTAATTGATTTAATTGATCAATATCTCCAAATCCAACAATTACTTCTCCAATATCACCTGAAATTGAAAAATCCTGATTACTATAATCATAGATACTAGCATCATTAACTGATGAAATTTTTATTTTATAATCATCACCTGGAACAAGTGCACCAGGGACAGTCCAATTAAAACTACCATCACTAGAAGTTGAAGAAACTATAGTGGTAACATATGTTCCACTTTTATAGAGTTTGATTGAAACTGCCTCATCAAAATTATCAGACCAAACTATATTGTATGCAGATCCCATCTCCCATACTTCTCCCCCATTTGGACTAGATAATGATACCTCAGCTGAAAAACCATCTGAGGTACCATCCATGAAAATAGTTCCAGTATTATTAGGATCTAACCAGTCTTTTATCCTACTTGAAGCATTAGAACCATATTCCCATGCTCTATTCAATCTACCATAACCAACATCATATTGTTGATCACAATAACAATTATAGCTATAACAGTAATCAGTATACATATGACTAGAAGGACCAATTGTTCTATTATTCTGATCAAATAAAGGGGAACCTGATGATCCAGGATAAATCCTACCATCATCAAATTGAAAGGTCCAAAAATTATATTGACCTAGAATGTTATCTTCAGTAAAAGAAATTTTTTTTATTCCACCACCAGCATGATGGATACCATAAACATCATTTGGGGTATTTGCCGAGTTTGACCATCCATTATAATAAGGATCATAAGAATCTGGAGGATTATTGGTCAATTCAAGTAATGCAAAATCAGGAGCTTCACCTTCTGCTCTTAAATATGAACCGCTCATACTATAATTATAAGATCCAGAATTACCATTACATGATGATGACTGATATTTAAAATAAAAATTATAATTATTTGGACTGCCACCAAGGCAATGCTCAGCAGTTAAAACATAGGGTGTCAAATCCTCTTCAACATTATTAATTAGAGATGCTGAACAAGAACCACCACCCATTGTCATAAGCATCACTGAATTGACTTGATCTTCATATGGATCAGCCTCTGCACAAGCAACATTTATATTGCAACTATTCCTATCTATTTCTTGATTATTTGTATCATGATAATTTAATAAATCAGTAAAATCATGAATTATTTTTGAAATATTAATAAAAGAGTCTCCAAATATATCATTTGGTATAAAAACTTCTATTACAACCTGATCACCCTTAACCAATGATGTCGAAAATTCATTATATACTTTATTATTTTCAGATGTAAATGAACCAATAAACATATCTCTAGTTGAATTATATATAAACATTTCAACACCTGGATACAAATAAAACGAATCCATCTCAAGACCAATAGCTTTAGCACCTGGAGAAGATATAGTTAAAAGATATACATTCCCTCCATTTACAGAATAAGCTAAAGCTTCATTAAAAAAATCAATATCAACATTATATTCATCACCAAAAATAAAATACTGTGGTAAATTATCTCTATTATAAATAACCTTATTTTCTAATGAAGTTAAAAACCCAGGTACTTCGTCTAAAGAGTCAGAATAATGAGGCTTACCTCCATGACTAATTTGAGCAAAAGATAATGAAAACACTAAAAAACAATAAATTAAAATATTCATAAAACAGTTCCATTCATTTAATTAATTTTATTAATGTATAATCTATACATTAATTATATTATAACTTATTAATAGAATTGTAACAAGATTTTATTATAATGAAAAAAACAGCTGGAATATATATTCATATACCATTTTGCTCAGTAAAATGTATGTACTGTGATTTTTATTCTATAACAGATAGAAATCAAGACATTCCTATTTTCATCAATTCACTAATTAAAGAAATAGAGTTATCAAAAATAAAATATGACTTTGATTGGGAATTTGATACAATTTTTATAGGTGGCGGTACTCCATCTCTATTAGAGCCCAAATATGTTGAGATTATTATAGATAAAATTAATCATACTTTTAATTTATCATCTATTAAAGAAATAACATTAGAAACAAATCCAGGAGAAGCACCGCTTGAAAGATTAAAAGCATATAAGTCGATTGGAATTAATAGGCTATCTATAGGCTTCCAAAGCTTTGATCCCAAAATTTTAAAATTTCTAGATAGACTACATTCACCAAATGAGTCAATAGATACTTTCAAAAATGCTCGTTTAGCTGGCTTTGAAAATATAAATGCAGATCTTATATTTAATATCCCTGGCCAATCGCACAAAAGATGGGAAAATGATCTTAAACAATTAATTTCATTAGATTTAGAACATATTTCAACCTACTCATTAACCGTAGAAAAAGGAACTGTATTAAATAGTGAGGTAAAAAAAGGTAATATTGTAATGCCTAATGAAGAAATAGATTTAGCAATGTATGAATTTGGATTAGATCAATTAGTTTCTAAAAATTATTATCAATATGAAATTTCTAATTTTTCAAAAAATAATAAAGAATGCTTACATAATCTTCATTATTGGCAACTTGACCCTTATCTTTCTTTTGGACCATCAGCTCATAGTTATGATCAAAATAAAAGATGGTGGAACATTAAAACATTAGATAGATATTTAAAAAAAATCTCATTAAATCAATTACCTATAAGTGGCCAAGAAGATTTAAATTCAAATGATCACTATAATGAATTATTATTCAATGGACTTAGACTAAATAAGGGAGTTGAATTAAAAAAACTTCAAATGGCATTTCCAGATAAAAATTTCTCATCTTATCTGGATCAAAAACTCAATAAGTATAATCAACTTTTTGTAGAATCGGGTAATTTAAAACTTAATAATGCGGGAAGATTATTTGCAGATAATATCAGTTCAGATATGTTTATATAAAAAAAGCCTACTATAGAAGTAGGCTTTTAAATTAAAATCCAAAAAATATTTATTTCATCAAAACCATTTTTCTACTTAGAGTTCCTTCAATAGAGTTCAATTGATAAATATATATTCCTGAAGGTGCAAGATTTCCTGAAGATGTTTTACCATCCCACTTTACTGAATAAAATCCTACAGGTTGATATCCACTTACTAGAGTTTGCACCTCTTTACCCAAGAGATTAATAACCTTCAATGTAACATAGCTTTCTTTTTGAATACTAAAATCAATATTGGTTACAGGGTTAAATGGATTTGGATGATTTTGATTTAAGGTAAATTGCTGTGGAACAAAATCATAGCTTACATCTACCTCTTCAGCATCTGTATTAGCTAATAAAATTGAAGCTATCTCAAATTGATCATCCACTAAAAATATTGGAGTATTACCTGATATGGTTTTACCTTGCATACTGTATATAAGAATATCATAGTTATCATTTGATTTATTTAATTTCACATCCATATCTATATCTGGATTTAACACTAAATTATTTGCTTTTATAGAAATTTGAACACCTGCAATTGGATTGCTTGAAACTACATTTAATGAATTTTCACTAATTAATATTTTTGCAGAATTAGCAACGCTTCCATAAATTGGCCTATCTTCATCAAGAACCATATTTATAATATTAATTACATCTAAAATGTTTGTATTACCATCTCCACTCACATCAGATGCACATTCTTCAAATTCCGTAGAAGGATCACCTGCATTAACTATCATATTGACAACACGAACAATATCCAAAACATTTAAAATGCCATCCGTATTTACATCAGCTACTCCACAATTATGGTGAATCATTACATTAAAACTGCTTTCCCATTCATTATTGCTATCATCAGAGAAAGTCACATCAATTGTAGCAGAATGACCTTCTGGGACATCTGATTGAACAGAAAATGATATAGGACTGTCACTCATAGATGTTCCATCTGGATTAATATTTGAAAAATTCACTATACCATCTAAATTAAACAAATGTGGATCACTTGAAGATGCCTGAGCTGTCACATTGGATGCAAGGTCAACCCCAATATTAGATGCAATAATATGCATTGAAACAGTTTCACCCCAATCAACCATATCATTACCATTCATATCTTCATCCATCATCGTATTCTCTACAACAACATATGCTCCCTCAGGACTCATCGCCATAATATCTATTTCATAAGGGAAATGATTATAAGCCGTAACAACAAGTTTCATTTCACCGCCATTCATTATCGGTTCATCAAATCCAATAACCGCAACACCTGAATTTCCAGCATATGAAGAACCAATTAGCTCTCCATCACTTGATAATGCAACAAGAGCACCTTGGACTCCTGTTGAAACTTCTAAACTTTCACTACCTATCATAATGAAATCTGGATGATCTACATTTATATTTGATGGTTCTGCAGTTCTTACTTCTACTGATGGATCACCAAAAAGTGTCCAATAATTTGTTTCATACTCACCCGATGATCCATATGAATCATTCATTTTCATACATCCATTGGCTGACAATCCACCATATGTACGTTTAATATTATTATTATAAGTTTCAACCAAGATATCATTCATTTCATCTTGCCCTTCCATAGGAGGACTCCATGATTGATTTACAGTTGAACCAAAGAAACCTATAGCACCTGATGGTTGATTATTATGAGTCGCTCTAAGCCATGTTTCAGCAAAACATGTGCCAGTATGAAACTCACCATTTACACAAGCCACTGACCAAATGAATGGTAGTTTATCTGTATTGTTTAAGCCATTTACATCGCTATTACTTAATTGAGCACCATTTCCCCAACTTGTTTGAGAACCATGTCCAGTATAATTAATCACTGAAACACCTGAATTTATAGCATTTACACCCTGACTAACTGAACCAGAAGGATCGCAAATTTCAGAACTTTCATTATAGTTATAGTCTTCTAAGATATTATTGATGTTACTTACATGCTGACAATCATCTTCATTATCATCACCAGGCCCTTGATTTGAAGCAACCCCTAAAGAAGTCGTATACCAATCTCCTGAAGCTACTGGATATCTTTCATAGTTTATAGTTCTTTCTACCTGAGTTTCAACGTGAGCAGAATTTTCTGCAGAAAATCTACCAACAATAACTTCTGGATATGAATCTGCTCCCTCAATAAAACCATACGTTGGATCTGAGGCAGAACCACCTACTGATGGAGATGGAATCTGATTAATGTCCCCAACTAGTAATAAAAAAGTCAAACCTTCACTATAATAAAAATCCTCAACAAAACTTTCAATTGCACTTGAAGATCCTCCTATATCAGATACTGCAATAATCTCAGTTGACATTCCTTTCATTCTCTTCCAATCAACAAAAGGCTCCATCTCATCCATAAATGAATCATAACATATAATTAGCATATTACCTTGATCGGATAAAACATCATACCTATCAACATTATTATAGTTTTCAAAATGTTCTTGGTAAATGCCATTATATTCTTTCTTGATATTTAATTCTGATCGAGAAAAAACTTTTTCATTAATACCATTTCCACCAATATTTTCAACCTTAACTGTAATTGTATGATATACTCTTAAAGTTTTTTTAACAGGGTTATATTGAAAAGGATACGCTATAATAGTTTGACCTCTAAAATCACGAGCTATGTAAGGATCTCTCAAATCAGCCAAAACTCCAGGATAAAAATCATCAACTTCGTATTGAAGCCCATATTCATAATCAATTGTACTTGGATCTACATTCCTAAATAAATTTCCTTTTGAAGGAGCAATATTAATGTTTTCATAGTCACTGTATTCAGAATCAATAATACTAATACTCATTTTACCTAAATTTGGGATAATAACTGAAGAAGTTAGCTTAGGTATATCAGGATAACCTTGCTCTAAAATAGGAGTACCTTCATCTATTGATATAATACTTGAAATGCCTCGTTGAGTTTGCACTTCTTCAATAATATATCCTGATGTTTTAAATGTTAATATCGATGATTCAATATTAGACTCTTCTAAAATAATTTCAGCTTCTGAATTGACATCCGATGTAACCCCAATCCAATCGCCAGAATACAAAAATGACATTGTAAAAATAGCAAAAATATTCAAATATAATTTCATAGTTTTAACCTTTTATTGTAAATAACACCAAAAAATAAAAATTTTAACACATTAAGTTATACTAATATGTACAATACTTACAA
>MDSZ01252400.1_pt1 | contig 12118 bp, 9 predicted proteins | sample 811201 | NCBI WGS metagenome assembly MDSZ01 (sample SAMN05326647, study PRJNA326480) | marine metagenome | isolation source: seawater | place: Indian Ocean: North | collected 2010
TAGTTACATTCGCGAATGAGGGAACCATGCTTATATCGAGTTCTTGGGTTTTTCCTTCCCCTAAAATTTCTATTTTTTCAGAGTGTTCTATAAAAAGGGGATGACTTACCTTCAGAGTTCTTTGACCGGCTTGGATGGGTTTGATTGGCTCATGGGAGAGACCGATAAATTTTTCGTCTACATAAATACTCGCTCCAGAGAGAAGTTCTGAGTCGGCATAGACTTTTAGATTTAAAAAGCCAGGTTTTTTTTCTAAATTTAAAACGTGTTTCTGGTCAGGTTCATTTGTCACGTCAAATTGATAAGATAAAGCCTGAAACCCCGGAGCAGTTAACCGGACTTCACGTTTTCCAGGCTTCAGAAAATAAATATTTCCATACTTCGGAGCCATAATAGGATTGACCATGTCAAGCCTTGCACTGGCTGGAGAGGTGATGAATGATACTGCGCGAGACTGAAGGATGAAATATAGCCCGAAAACAGAAAGCGCAAGTGTCGCGAATATTGCGAGATAAGCAAGTGCTGCTCGGTTATTTGCTCCAACCTGGTCGGCGGTAGGTGGGTGGTATTTTTTCGTTTCTACAACCTTAAAATCGGGATCACTCATCTGACCTGCTCCGAATTGGCGATATAGAATTGATTTTCAGTGGAACCAGGAAAAACAAGCACTTCTGTTCGAATATCTCTAAATCCTGATCTCGACGACGTTACCGTGTACCTGCCGGGGAGGAGGTCAATCTCTAATTGTTGAAATTGCCCTAGGGACTTAAATCTTTCAATTATTACCTTTGATTCATTGTCCGATAAAAATAACACGGGAATTTTTACTCGAGCTAACGAGATATAGTTGATTAATTCTTGGATTTTAGCTGCTGTTTCGTCAGATTTTTCCGTCAAATCAGTAAGTTCAGCGACCACCTTTATCGCCTCTGACAGTTCGGTATCGCTTTTTAGTAACATAGGGTCTCTAACCACCCGATTCAGAGAGCCAATCAACTCTAATCTTTTATTGATAATCTCTACTTTGTTTTTGGGCTGGACAAGGTCGGGCGAGAGCCTTAATGCTGCCAAATATTCCTCTTTTGCCCCCCTCCAGTCAAAAGACAAGATTTTTGCCTCTGCCTTAGCAATATGATCATTTACGGTTTCGGTGATCTGTTCTTGTTTTACTCTCAGAAACCCGTCTTGATGCCCACTTCGCTCAGGGTATAGTCTTTTAGCTTCCTCGAACCTTCTGATGGCCAGCTGATAGTTCTTCATATTCAATGCTTCCATCCCCGCCGACATTGCCGCTAGATAATCTCGATCTTTAATTTTAGTTTGGATTCTCTCGACTCCAGCAGAGGCAGGCTCCCATGCGGGGTCTAAATCGAATGCCGCTTCGTAAGATTTTAACGATTTTTGAAATTCACCGTTTTTTTCTTCGAGGCTCGCTCGCCTCATATAGTCAAGCACCTCCTCTAGATTTTTTGCCCTTTCCAATAATCTTCCTACTTCGAAATTATCCTGCTTAACTGCGTAAGCTTTTGTAAGGCTGCTTATAGCGGCAGAGTAGTCTCCTTTTTTTAAGGCGACCTTGCCTTTTTCCAAGTTATCTTCAAAGATCTTTGGAACGAGCTTTTTTAAAGAATTGAGTTGCTCAGCGGCAAGAGAGTAATTGGTTAGGGCCTCTTCCTGACGACCCTCGAGGAAAAGAACCTCCGCTGTCTCGAAGGCTTTTTGCGCATTTTCGTAGTCTTTTTCTGCCCACAAACTGACTTGTAAATCGTCGAGATAGACCTGCGCTTCTAATATTCCTTTTGCTAATTTTTTTCCGCTCTCGACAAGAAGTTCCCGCTCTGCTTCTTCCCTCGGGCTCAGAATTGTCCTTGATTTATTTTCTTGAACGAGATTGTCGATAGCAACCTCTTCAGAGAAACGTCGGGTTGTCAGGTCAAAATTTTTTAAAATAGACAGAGTCAGCATAAAGCCGACGACGAGGCCACCCAGCAGTATATATTTTCTTCTTGGCCCACTGGTTTTCTGTGTTAACGGAACACCCTCCGACTCCGTCTGGTTTTGTCTAAATTTTACTGCCTCTATGGTCTCACTTTTTTTGTTGAAGTGGTCATCGAGAATCAATCTCGTTTCAAAAAGGTTATGCTTTTTGTCTGAGGTGCTGACTTCAAGTAAAGATTTAATTGTTTCTTTTACTTGAGACGGCATTCCAACGCTGTATTCTTCTATTTCTGGGTTAGGAGAGCCTGAAATAAAATAGGCTAGTAGACGTCCGATAGAGTAAAGATCTTCTCCCTTCGACGGGAGTGAGTGTCTAATAGTTTTCGGACGAAGAAATTCGACTTGTTGTTGATTTGTGTTGAATTCAGACGGCAAACCAAACCCGCTAATCTGAATGTTGCCTCTGTCATCGGTTAATATAATGGAGGGGTTTAAGAAACCATGTGCGATGTCCAAACTATGAGAGAAAGCGACTGCATCAAGGACTTGGTCTATTGAGGTCCATTTTAGATCCTCAGTTTGTAGCGGTTCGTAAAGGCCATCTTCGGGTTCTATAATGTATGGGTAGTTAAGATAAGATCCAAATTCTGTAGCTAAAAGAATATTTGGATGGATCAAACCTCGTGTTTCGCCAAGCCTTTTGTAAGTCGAGGATATCTTTTCAGGGGACATCTTTGTATTTAAAAGGGTCAGAGCGAGGGTGCGTCCCGTCTCCAACTCATTAACGAGCCATTTCTGCTTAAGGTCTGTAGTAACTCTCCTTTCTTTGAGCTCGTATGCTCCCTCAAAGATATCGCCCGATACTAGCTCTTCCGCCATGGTGTCTCCAAGCTCTGTCTTCTAGTTGGCTAGAAAGCTAATCTCGTCCGCGTAGATTCTTTTAAGAAGCGTTTTCCATTCTTTAAACTGCTGCTCTGCGGAGCCGGAGATTTGTATTGTTTTTCCCTCTATATCTAAGACATAGGGAGTGATTTCACTTGCAAGCGCTTCGTTTAGCTCTCGTAATCGAAGTTCTTGATTTGTTGCTTGAACTCTTTTGCTCAACCCCTGTCTGATCGCCGTGACCCCACCAATGGCCCCGGTATAAGCAGCGGCGCTACTTGAACCCTCAGCTGCGATTCCGCCTACTATCATTAGGGCACCCGCAGCAATACGCCTTCTTGCTTCTTTCTGAAGTTCCCTGAGTCGCAGGGCCTCCGAAAAAGTTGTTCTTCGCCATTCGTCATACGACGCCTGGGTTTCTCTGTAGAACTTGTTAAAGTGGGTATCTAAAGTGTCAATGAACAAAAAGTCGAGTTCTTCCAGTTGGGCTACTCTAATCATCATCGGGTCATTGGAGGCAGGGAGTTGCTCAATCCTGAGACTTCCGTTTTGATCCTCCACTAAGTAACCATCAAATTTTTCTGGAGCTAAGTCTCTAGCAAATCTCAATTTCGCAATTTCTTTGATATTGGCCGAATCCCTCGAACTTAAACTTGCCTTAAATGCCAAAAGTTCGTTTGCAATTTCGTTATATAAATCTTGGAAAGGATCTTCTGTTGGATTCTCGTAGCCTAGGCCTGTCGCTCTGTCTTCAAATATTCTCTCTATCCACTTATTTTTTTTTGAATCAATCGCGGTGATTTTTATCCGCAGCATTTCTCCGTCGGATGAAAGAATTTTACCGCTTATCTCAATGTGTGAGGACTCCGTTGAATTTGGAAGGACTCGCACAGCACCCCAGTTACCAGTATTTTCCAGAGTATTTTTCAAATGGTAGGCTATGTACCTTGACTCAGCTCTTCTTACATCGGGAACGACCAAGTTTTCATTCGACTCTTCAATATCGTTTGGTATATTCGGGTCGAACGTTATTATTCCTATGTCAAGCACCTCTTCCGGAGAGAGAGGCTCTGAGGCCATAACAGCTGGCGAACTATTTGCTGATATAACTTGGGTTGATCCGCAGCTCGAAAGTGCCCATATAAAAAAAAGGAAAATTGTTCTAAATAAAAAATCAGATATGGATTGAACTTTTAAACCGATCATAAGCTCTCCTTGTATTTTTCATACTCTGTCCATAGTTTTTTTCGAAGTTCTGGGTCTTTTTCTGACATTGCTGCCTCTCTGATCTGTCGCGCGACAATATCATCAGTATTTTCGTCATAGTCTGGGGTATTATAATCTTCTGCATCTTCCGTAACCTCAGGTGTCGACTTGACTTTGGGTTCTTCCGGATCTGCTTCCCCTGGTTGTTCTTCAGGAATCTCTCTCTCCCCGCATGTTTCATCGGCTCCCTGCTCACTAGCTCCACAATCTCGATCTAATTCCTCTGACTTGCTTGGTCTGTTTTTGTTGTCGCTGGATTCAGTTTCCGAATCAGTCGGTTTTCTTTGACTTTGGCTCACGCTTTCATTTTTGGAGCCGCCTTGCTCTCTCGAATTTTCTGGTTGACCTGCGATCGGAGGCAGTGGCGCAACAACCTCGTCTGTTCTTGCTTGTTGCATTCGGTCTCGAAAACCCTCGACCGATGAAAAAAATTCTTCATCAAGTGGTCCAGCAGTTGTTTTTTCAACAGAAATATCCTTTTCTGTCAGTTCTCTGCGTGAGCCGCAGTTCAAAAGCTCTTCCTGCTGAAGGATCTCTTGGTTCGTTTCCGACAAAAGGGACTCTATCCGTGACTTTACATCTGGAAACTCCGTAAACCTTTTAGCTTGGTACATCATCAAAATTATCGAAGTCTTTATGTCTAAAAGATGTTGTTCAATTTTCCCGCAAATTTCGAGTGGGTTCGAGTTTAGGAAAAGGGCATCTATTTCGAGAAGCTTTTGTTTCAGATTCTCAAGTGATTCAATAATCTGAGGGTTATCTTCACTTATTTGAACTTGGTTCTCCTTAATTGAATTCGAAATCTGTTGATAAACTCTAGAGAGATCCCCGAGCGCCATTTTTGTCTCGTTGTCATTCGAGTACGAAAAATCGTGAAGGATTATTAATACAAGACCTAAAAACGGGCGTAAAATTTGTTGCATATCAATTCTCGAGACGTTTGTTTTTCTCCCGCATAAGGCCAAAGTGCGAGAATGGAGACAAAAACACACACATTTGTTGTACCAATAAAGCTTTTGGTATGCAATCCTAGATAAGGAACTCACGTTATATATTGCTTATGCGTCACTCTAAACATATTACGAATCCCACTGTTAAGGGGTTCATTTTATCATCTTTTATGGCGTTCATAGTCGCTTGCGCGCCAAGTGATTTAGTCATAGAGGGCTCAGTCCCAGTACCTATGATAAAAAAAATCCCCGTTCAGATAAGTGTTTACTATCCAGATGCGTTTCTTAACTTCGTCCACACAGAGACGTCTGAAGAAATTGGAGACTGGCAGATAGATCTTGGGCAACAAAACTCCGATTTTTTCAGATCTCTCTTCGGTTCGATGTTTGACGAGGCAGTCGCTATTGAAAAGTGGGGCGGTGATGCCTCAGACGGGCCAATTACAAATACACAAGCTGTATTGGTCCCGCGAATTAAAAAATACGGCTTCTTGACACCCTTCGTCTCCGGCCTCGGTTTTTATTCTGCATCGATAGAATATGAGCTGACTCTCTATGATGTTCGAGGAGCAGCCATACTTAGCTGGACGGTGGTCGGCTACGGAAAAAGCGAAGGAAAAGTATTCGCGAAAGAAGAGGCGGTTGAACAAGCCACTCTATTGGCAATCCGAGATGCCGGCGCTAGGATCGCAATTGAATTTGATAAACAGAAAGCGTTCGAGTCATGGTTTGGGAAGTTGGTGGAAACGGAAGATGGTGGGAAGATTGAACCTTTATAAGCACAAGCTCCTTTTGCTGATCTTAGTTTGCATTTTAACTGGATGCGCTTCCTCAAGAGTTGAAGAGTTTAGGGCTGCTGAAACGGGAATGGCGTTAGAGGAGGGGTTGGTGTTGCTTGGGAGGGCATCTTTCAGCGACAACGAAACAAAAGAGAGTTTCACAGATTGTATGGCGGATTCTCTGAAAGGAGGCAACCGACCATTGCGAGTAGTCCCTCAAAAAGTGTTTAGAGACAATTTTTATCCGTGGTTTGAGCCAAGGGTTGAACCTACCTCCGCAGAAGAATTGAAAGCGTTGTTTTTGGAGCCAGGCGTCAAAAAACTGATCTCGTCAAGTAACATCAGATATATTGCCTGGATAGAGGGTGACACGGTAAGAGTCGATGACGGCGGCACAATGAGTTGTACTATCGGCCCTTGGGGAGGCGGATGTCTTGGTTTTTCCTATTGGGAGGAGGATGCGAGCTACAAGGCCACGATTTGGGACCTAGAGAAAATGATCTCTGCTGGACAAATAAGCAGTGATTCCAGGGGTACGTCTTATATTGCTGGCGTCATACTCCCAATACCAATTTTAGCGAGGCCTGGGAACGCCGCCTGCACTGCGCTTGCAGATCAGCTCAGAGGATTTCTCACTGGCTCCTAGACAAACTCGACAGTTCATGAATTCGCGGTCTTCTTTTCCTCGCTTTCCGGGGAAGGATCGGGAACGACTTTCTCTTCCTGTTTATTTAGTTGCTTCACCTTGAATAATTGTCTAAGTTGATTCGCGTCGACTGGCACAAAAACCCCTTCCTCGATCCTTGGCCTATAAATGGTGTTTTTTTCTCTCTGACGCACCGCACGGGCCTGATCATTTGGGATATTCTTATCAGTTATTTTTGCATTAAACACCCTTCCGGCTTCGTTAATCCCAAATTCCAAGTCCACGAAGAGTTCGGAACCCGGCTCTGCTGAATCGGGTAAACGATCGAGTGAGAAGTGAGATATTTTTGGCGGGTGGAGACGGACAGGGGAGCCAAAATAACTTTTTGCAAGTTGTTTGCCTGCATCCTCTTCTTGCATGAGTTTCCAACTGAGTAAGTACTGTGCTGCCGATTTCTCGTTTTTTGTCACGGCATAGAAATCTCCTAGATCCACATTAACAGCATAAACTTCAGCCTTATCAACTTCTTCATTTTTAGAGGACAATTCCAAAGCTCGTCTTAAGTCACTCTCGGCACTTTTTCTTCCCATTGACGCTATAAGCTTAGCTTTCGCCAGTCGTCTGAGCGGAGCAATTAACTTTGGGCTATCGGTGCCGTATAGCTCCTCGAAAATCTCGATCGTATCTAAATGCATTTGTCTCGACGTTTTTAGCATCCACGCTCGTTGATTGAGCGAGTCAGTGTCGGTAGAGATGGGAATCCCCATCGCCCTTTGAGCGAAGTAGTTCCCGACTCTGATCAACCTTGGGATGATTGATTCTGAACGGTCTCCGAACTCCTTTTTTACAATTGTCACACTAAAAAGTTGTTCTCTATCTGCACTGAAGGGCTCTCCTGCGCGTAAGTTAGTTAGCGCAAGATAATCAACAAGTGGCAGTTGATTCAATGTAAAGACGCCTTCTTCTCTGTGAAGAATATGTTGTGCTCGCCGTAAAGCCTTTCTAGATTCATTATAGTCCTCAACCGAAAGCGCTGCGATTCCTCTCACAACAAGGGCCCTTACCATTGCGGGATCAAAAGGCTTAACTAAATCGCTTAGAGCCGCTATTGAGTTGTCGAGTCCAACTAACCCGTCTGTGTAGTCCCCGGAGGCGACTTTCATAATCGCGACGTTGCATAATGCTTTAAGGCGGTTTAAACCCGAGAGCGTGCTCACTTCCGAGGGTTTGTTGGTGATACTCTCTAATTCCGACAAAGCCTTGTTTAGTTCTAGATTTCTAGCGTTTTTATTAATTTCTTCAAATTGCTCTGTAGCTGCTGAATTATCTGATCTGATCTCGTAAAGGAAGTCTAATACTCTCGTGTCTCCGAACGCATCAGATACGGATAGAAAATAAAATAAGTAGATGAGTCTTTTCACCTGTATTCATCCTCTCTCAAATCAAATCTTTGAGATATACGAATATTTCTTGACAAAACCGGTCCGTCTTTATTAAGTGCAGGCCTGAAATAAACCTTTTTTAACGAGTTAATCAAAAGACGATCAACCCTTGAGGACGCATTAGAACTCACTACCTGTATGTTATCTAGATCTCCATCAATTTCGACGTCAAAACTCAAATCGATTTCTAAAATCTCTTGTTTATTCCTATTCATAAGGGATTGAATATTCTTAAATTGCTTTCCCTGAAAAATCAGTGGCTCTCCGATGAGAGTTCGGGTTTCTCTTATTGTTCTTCTCGCGTCGCCTTTGTCTGGTAAAGTGAAACCCTTGTTAGAGGCGTTTATAGCAAGCCAGGTTGGCTCAAAACCTTCATGGTTCTCAATTTCATCCTCTGTCATCTCTCTGATCCTTCGAGGGAAAGCCAGCTCACTTTCTATCGTATAGTACTTAGAGTTAGCGGTAACCGAGGACCGCAATTGAGCTTTCATTTCGATCATTTTTGCATCTAGCTCCCTCTCGGTCTTTAGCAATGCGTAACCCATTCGGTAATATTGCGACGCTTCTTCCGGTTTCCTATTCAGAATTAGTGAGTCAGCAATTTCGAAATAGGCCGTTTTTAGAAGATCGGAATTGATATCTGGCTGTTGATCAAGTTGCTCTTTCAGTTTCCGCCAGCCACAACAAAGGTTATCCAGTCGTCTAATTCTGGATTCTTCCAGCAAAAGCATTAGTGTTAACTCTGGCTCACTGCCAGAGAATTCAAATCCCTTACGCAGTTCAGATCTTGCTGCTGTGAGCTGTCCGGTATTCGCAAGCCATTCAGCCATACCTAGATAAGCGCCGACAGTGTTTTCAGGATCCCGTGCTTCTTTTTTTCGCAGAAAAAAGACAAATTTTTGGTACCGATTTGCGTCCTTAAAATCTGCTCGAATAATTGCTAACTCAGTAAGTTTGTTAATTATTTCAATTTGATCAATATTCAGAACGCCTTTATGTCTATGGCTAAGGCTTTGGGCTCTTTTGAGCGTTGCTATGGAGTCGGCATATAATTTTTCTTCGATTTGTTGGTTAGCCATTGAAACGAGGGGAAAGTAAAGATCTTTAGAGAAGATGCCATATTCATTTTCGATATCAGCAATCTTTTGTTCTAGCAGGCTCATTTTAGGATCGATGCCCAATGTAAAGTTTGGGAATACCATTGAGCAAACTATTGCTATAGTCTTTAGCGAAAAATTAAAAGATGGTAGCTTACTCATGTCAGGAGTTTATGCATGTTTTTGCTGATTTGGCTAGTCCCTATTGTTTGCAAAAAAAATATCTAACTTCTAATCTCATAAAGACTCGCTGTTTGCTCAGGCAGAGCGTAATAACGTTTTTTGAACAACAGAGATGGGGTGTTTATAAATGGAAACAATATCTAACCAAAAACCTGCACCCAATCACTCATTGTTTTTCTGTTTTCTTTCGCTTTTTTTTGTTGTCTTGTCTGCATGCGAACCTAGCAAAGTTCTTGCTAATACCGAAACTAATTTCCTCTCTGTAGCAGAAGAGAGTTCTCCTGCCGAAAACCCTGAAGATTCAGAATCCGAGGAAGGGGTGCCCGAAGCGTCTCAAGAATCTGGCGATGAGAAAGTTGTGGAGCAAGCAAAAAAACTCTCCCGAGCTGAAAGAGAAAAAAAGAAAAATGCCGAGGCCCATGCGGAGATTCTTGGTAAATATGGAGTTTATCCAGATAAAGAACTTCAGGCTTATGTAAATGAGATTGGGCAAAAGGTGGCTTCGCAGGCGGGATCAGAGACCGAGTTTGTTTTCACTGTTGTTGACGATAACTACGGCTTTCGCGCGGAGACCAGACCGGGTGGCTATATTTACATCAGCGTGAAGGCTCTTCACCTGATGACATCAGAAGCAGAACTGGCTTTTGTGCTCGGCCATGAAATCGCTCACAATACTCGAAATCACCTTACAAGGAGAAAAGCAACAAATAGTATCCTGTCCGCTCTGAGCCAAATAGTGGCGGTGATGACACGCAATGACTTTGGCCTATTGACTCAGGATCTCGGTTCAAAGCTTGCTATTCGTTATGGTCAGAACGACGAACTCGAAGCGGATAGATTCGGAGCTTTGTATATGTCTCGCGCCGGCTATCGCCCAGAAGCGTCAAATCGTGGGAACCAGATGCTGAAAAGCATCGAGCGTTTCCAGATTTTAAAAACGCACCGAGCAGGAATAAATATTCCGGAAAGCTCTGCAGTTCGAACCCACCCTCCTAGCTGGAGACGAGGCCCAAAGTTAGCGCAATTCATAGATGAAGAACTAGAGCCAACACCTAGTTCGTTCAAAGACTCCAAAGATTCTCCGACCGAAAATCAGCGCGTCTATTTATCTATGCTTGATGGAACACGCTTTGGAAAAAAAAATAGATTCGGTCTTGTTCGAAGTAATACCCTTTATTTGCCAGCTCATGGTTTTAAAATAAAGGTGCCAAAAGAATGGGACTACAAGGACGGGCGCGGAGGAGGCCTTTTAGTAAATTCGTCTAGGGACTCTTTTATAAAATTAGGAGTTTACCCCCTACCTAATGAAGTAGATCTTAAAATTCTTGCTGAGAACGAGTTAAAATTAGATGTCCGAGAAGGGACAGAACTTACGATTTCAAACTTCCCCGCTTATATTGGGATCGCAGATCAGTCGTCCGGTTTTTTTGGCCCTGGCCCCGCTCGGTTTGTTCTGATTGGAGATACTTCGAATAAGAAGGTTTTGGTTCTCGGCGGTTACGGAAAAAATGATTTAAGGAAAATAAGAGACGACCGGACTTACGTAGCAACAATATTCAGTTTTGATTTTATGACGCTGGACGATTACCGAAAAGCTAAACCACTGAAGATAAAAATATTAAGGGCAGATGAGCAAACCACCATTGAAAGTCTCGCTTTCGCTTCACCGATTGGATTAGATGCCTCCGACGAGCTACGTCTCCTAAATGGTCTATATCCGGCTGGCGAGCCGCGGGCTGGGCAGCTTTTAAAAATAGTTGAGTGAATTTTATTATCAGGGGAAAATCTCGGTCAATGCTTCGTGTGATTTGATTTGATCTCTATCGTCTATTCGAGGTATTCGTCCTCGAGCGATGAAGTAATCAATTCCAAGTTCCTCCACGTATTTATTCAACTCCTCTAAGACATAATTTCGAGGGCCCACAATCGCCCAGTTATCAACGCTTGTTTCTTCCGTTCGAAATCGAGCCGCGTTCTCCTTGGCTAATGACACCTTAACTTTATTGCAGGTTTCTTTATTTTCGCTGATGAATATTGTTCTCATTAGAGGTGTTTTTGTTGAGAGGCCATTGTCTTCTGTAACTAAATGTTTTCTATATTCTGAGAGATTTGCTTTTAATGAATTAAAGGTCTCAATCGGTGATGCAAGATAAGGAAGACCCAGATCACCCGCTTGCTTCAGTGCCAGCGGACCGAAAGCGGCAATCCAAATGGTAGGGAAAGGCTTTTGCACCGGAAGGGGAGAGAGTAAAATTTCTTTATCCTCCAAAATGCTAATGGGTTCGCCAAGCCAAGCTGATATCATCAGATCGAGATTTTTTTTGAATATCTTCCTTTTCTCCGAAGTTGGTACTTCAAAAGCCTTAAACATGTCGTTTTGGAAGCCTCGACCTATACCCAAAATTCCCCGGCCATTAGAAAGTTGATCAAGCACGGCTACTTCCTCAGCCGCTAAAATAGGGTTTCGTATCGGCAGAAGATAGGAAGTCGAGCCTAATTTTATTCGATTTGTCACAGATGCGACGTTGGCGAGCAGTATCAGAGGCGATGGAATTGCAAGGGGGCCCGAAAAATGATTCTCTGGCAACCAAAACGAATCAAAACCCAATTTCTCTGCTATTTGGGCCTGCATGCCTAAATTCATGCCGTCTCTTTCGTAAGTTATTTTCCAAGCAGTAACGCCGAGTTTCATTCTGTGCCTCCTATTAACCTGATTGGACACTAAGCTTTTTATTCTATCTGTGGCACACTCTTCAATCAAAATCAGCGGAGAGAAAAGTTTGAATCCGAATACCCCTGTGATTATTGGAGTCGCTCAGATTTTAAAGAGGGATTACAACAAAATTAATTTTATGGAGCCTGTAGATTTAATGGTCGAGGCTTCGCAAAAAGCGGCGGAGGATGCTGGGGTTCCTGCGCTTGTTGAAAGTCTTGA
>MDSZ01191123.1_pt1 | contig 12117 bp, 9 predicted proteins | sample 811201 | NCBI WGS metagenome assembly MDSZ01 (sample SAMN05326647, study PRJNA326480) | marine metagenome | isolation source: seawater | place: Indian Ocean: North | collected 2010
CAGTGGCATCAGGGTACGATGACCGACGCACAATCTCTCTGGTTGAACCAATGGATCCAACGTCAACAGTTGCCAAACAACCTGGATCAAGATCCCGTCCTTACCGAGAAAACACAAAGGTGGCGTCAAATCGAGAAGGGATTGGCCTCTCCCATCAGGGTGCCCGGCATCCTCGAAACAAGGGGTTATGACCAGCCACTGCTGGATCGTGGGGATGCCAAAAAACCCCTTCATGATGTCCCTCGAGGATTTCTATCCTACCTCGACGCGACACCGTATGAAGCCACCGACGGTGGACGCCTTCAACTGGCACAAGACCTCATACGCCCGGACAATCCCCTGACTCAACGCGTCATCGTCAATCGACTATGGCACCACCTTTTTGGACGAGGCATCGTCTCAACCCCGGACAATTTTGGCAAATTGGGCTCCCCGCCCAGCCACCCGAAACTGCTTGATTACCTGGCTCATCGCTTCAAATCCGATGGTTGGTCCATCAAGAAGGCTATTCGATTCATGGTCACTTCAGAAACTTGGAAACGTTCCAGCCTTGCCAGTATTGAGGCCGAACGGCTGGATCCGGAAAACCGCCTGTGGTCCCATTTCAACTTGAGGCGTCTGGATGCTGAAACCATTCGTGACCAGCTCCTTTGGATTTCAGGAAAATTGGATACAAAAAGCATGTACGGAAAACCGCTGACAGGCTCTCATCATCGACGCAGCGTCTATCAGCGAGTCAAACGAAATGACCTGGACTCCTTTCTATCATTGTTTGACGCGCCAACCCCCTCCAGCACCACGGGGCGACGCGAAAACACCAACGTGCCGGGACAATCTCTCAAACTACTCAACGACCCTTTCGTCATCGATTGCGCAGAGAATTGGGCGGCCGATGGCAACCTCGATGCGATGGATCTATCACAGCGGATCACCACCATGTTCGAGCGTTCCTTTGGACGCAGCCCGACCTTCTCGGAAAGAACTCAATGTGAACTTTTTATCCAAGAGATGGTTTTGAAGAAAAAAAACCATCACCAAAAATTTTTGGAGATCACCACTCAAAAGGAGCGGTGGGAAGAGACCTTGCAGCAAATGGACGAACAGGCCCGCGCACGTGTCAGGAAAGAGCGATCCATCGCTTTGCAGACACCAGAACCGCAAGGGCCAAAACCTTTCGCTGCGTGGGATTTTTCAAAGGGGCCGGACGATCAGATGGGGCAAATGAAACTGAAACTAGAAGGGGGAGCGGTAATAAAGGACGGAGCCTTGTGGCTGGATGGCCAAGCCGGCTATGCCCGATCCGAGCCTATCAACAGCGACATTCGCGAGAAGACCCTTGAAGCTTGGGTTCAATTGGACAACCTGAACCAGCGAGGCGGAGGCATTCTTTCTCTCCAGGATCTTGGTGGTGACGTATTCGACGCCATCGTCTTTGCCGAGCAAGAGCCTCATCGATGGCTGGCTGGCAGCAATGTTTTTGCCAGAACGCAATCCTTTCAGGGCGGCAAAGAGACCTCTGCGGCCAACGAGTGGATCCATATCGCCCTGGTGTATGAAATCGACGGAACGATACGTGCCTACCGAAATGGGGAGGTTTACGGAAAAGCCTATCAAAGTTCCGGCCCTGTCGCCTTTGGCCCGAAAGAATCCCAACTGCTGCTAGGTAACCGCCATGGTGCCCCATCCGGCAGCCGACTCTTCAAAGGACGCATCGCGCAGGCACGCCTCTACACCAAAGCGCTGAGCCATGAAGAGATTCAGGCTTCTTTCCATCATCAGGGAGATTGGATCCCCCAATCCGAATGGATGGCTGCCTTCACGGAGGACGAGCGTTCCCAGAGGGCCTCCCTTCAGATACGGATCGCTGATACGGAAAAATTTCTTGCTGAAAACTCCCTGAATCCCGGGCTTTCCAACCCATGGGCAGATCTGGCGCACGCGTTTTTCAATCTCAAGGAACTCATCTATGTTCGATAACTCCCACCCCACTTTTTCAAGGCGAGCCATGCTCGCACGCTGCTCTTCAGGATTCGGGCTCATGGCGTTGGGAGGGCTGCGCGCCCTCGAGACCCAGGATAGCGCGTCGCTCCGCCCCTCTCACCATGCGCCCAAGGCACGGCATGTCATCCTTTGTTACATGTCCGGGGGCTTCTCCCATTTGGATAGCTTGGACCCCAAACCCACCCTGCAACGTCTGGCGGGGCAACCCATGCCAGTGAGCATTGAAAGAACCCAGTTCAACAACAATGGGCACATCTTTCCCAGCCCTTTTACGTTTCAACGTTGTGGTCAAAGTGGACTTGAAATCAGCTCCATGTTCCCGAAGATGCAGCAATGGTGCGGAGATGATCTGGCGGTCATCCGTTCCATGACCACCCCTTTCAATGAGCATGCACAGGGAAATTTCGCCTTCCACACAGGCTTCCCTTTTCTTGGCTACCCCAGCGCGGGCGCCTGGATCAATTATGGACTTGGAAGTGCCAATCAGAACATGCCGGGATATGTCGTTCTTCAAAGCGGCGGAGCAGTCGCTCCGCATGGAGGCGTTGGATTGTTCAGTAACGGCTTCCTGCCGGCTCATCATCAAGCCTCCATCCTCAAGGTCAATGCTCCGGAGGCGGTCGCAAACATTCAGCCAGCGGAGAAGGATGACATTCAGCAAGCTCGCCTGAAGCTGATTGGGTCACTGGATCGGACCTTCTCCTATCAGACGGGAGAAGACTCAGCCATTGAAGCCGCGATCAAAAATTACGAAACGGCCTACCGAATGCAACAAGCCGTTCCGGAACTTACCGATCTGAGAGGCGAGAGTGCCGCAACGCGCTCTCTCTACGGATTGGATGACCCCCATCCCCAGAAATCAGCCTATGCCCATCAGTGCCTCATGGCTCGACGCATGGTCGAGAGAGGCGTTCGCTTTGTTGAATTAAGCTGCCTGACTGAAAACATCGGTGCAGGTGGTGCTGCCAACCCGTGGGATCAACACGGCGATTTGGAAAAAGGCCATCAAGCCATGGGTCACCAGGTGGATCAACCCATTGCTGCACTGCTGGTAGACTTGAAACAGCGTGGATTACTGAATCAGACCATCGTGATTTTTGCTGGGGAATTTGGCCGAACTCCCTTTTCCCAGGGCAGTAATGGCAGGGATCACAATCCTTTCGGATTCAGTCTTTGGGTTGCAGGTGGAGGTTTCAAGGGAGGCAGCGTCTATGGAGCCACCGATGAATTGGGCTACCGTGCCACGGAAAACCCGTGTGACATCTATGATCTTTGGGCCACAGTCCTCCATCAAATGGGGTTAAATCACGAAAACCACACTTTTTTGCACGCGGGAAGAAACGTGCGCTTGACGGATGTTCATGGAACAGTGATCAAGCCATTGATTGCCTAGTTTAAAGGCCCACCATGGAGGACTGGGGTCGACGACGCGGCATATTCCTCAAGCCATGGCTTCTTCGAGATAATGCGTCACCTTGAAGGATTCCAGCACTGGCACGGTGTCACCTTCACGAATCATGCGCACTTGTGAAACATTGATTTCGGGAGTTTTGGAGGGCGAAAAGAGAATGTCATCGTGAGTGGCATTGAGAGCCTTCGCAAATTTGTCGGGAGTCAGATCTCCTCCGAGGTGATCACTGCGTCCTGTTGCCACATGCATCGTACCAAGGATTTTCTCATCCTGAATGTCCTTACCTGAAACCGGGAGGGTTTGAGTTCCAAACCCAAGCTCACCCAGAACTCCGGTGACAGGGTCAGAGGAGAGTTTTGCGTTATGGGCATCAATGACTGCCTGGTCTCCATTCAACAGGGTTGCTTTCACGATCTTCCCATTCTGGACGTCCATGCAGCCGATGGTCCCATCTTTGTATTTCATGGGAAACTGTCCCTCTGCCCCCCGAGGGACAAAATAGACCTCACCGGCAGGCAGGTTAGCGACATCAGGCTCATCCCCCAGGCAGAGACCATGACTTTTCTGCGCTTCTTGGCCTGCACAATGGATGGAAAGACTCAAATGCTTGTCATGAACGACAAAATCCACCTCAAAGGCGTCGGCGTGATTGAGGGCGCTACGGAGTTTTTCCGCCTCTTCGCTAACCTGATGATAATCCACCGAAAGCCCGCTTTGCAGAATAATGTCATTCAGTCCGTGCAAGGTGGCACCGCGAAAGCCATATTGCTTGGCAAAGGCGGTCAATGGGGCGGTGGCAGAATCGGTGGAAATACATAGAATGATGTCGTATTTCGGATAAATGGACTCACTGAAAACGCCCTCATTACCATCCGCATCCATGTAGACATCAGGAAGGTCCAAATTGCTTCCACCCGTGCGCCGGTAGGCAAACATCTCTCCACCCTCCAATCCCAGACCCTCTGCGACTCCATCCTTGAGACCCTGATAGAATACCTCGTAAGCCTTTCGCTGAATGGACAACGATTCGTCTTCCAAATAAGCGTGCCCCTTCATAGCGGAGGGGTCTTCCAAATCAATTAATATGGCCACTCTTTCGCCACCTTTGGGCCCAAAAACCGTCCGGAGAAGCCTTTCCAGACTAAAGGGTGGGAAAGGCAGTCCATCGATCACTGTTTCTTGCGATATCGCACTGGTAGAGTTATCCGTCATCATATTTTACTGAGACACGATAACCGGCTGCAGCGCAAAATCAACCCAACAGGCTCAAAGTGTCTGTCAACTTGCTGGCAGATGAACCATCAGAATGTACATATTCCGCTTGAGGAAACCCTCCTCATGCTTCCAAATATCTCCATGACTTCAGCTTTCACCCAAAGGAAAAGAGGCCTGCTCTACTGGATCATCGCTTTATGGATGCTTGCTGCAGAGGACTCGATCGGTGCCGGATTTCCCCAGAATGCCCACTTCAAGTCCAAGAAACCAAATGTGGTGATCATTTATGCAGATGACCTGGGTTATGGCGACCTGAGCTGCTATGGGGCCACGGCCGTTCAGACGCCTCGCATCGATGCTCTTGCTCAAAACGGGCTGATGTTCAGTGATGCTCATGCTGCTGCGGCCACTTGCACCCCTTCACGTTTTGCCATGCTCACAGGTACCTATGCATGGAGAAGAAAAGACACGGGCATTGCTCGAGGAGATGCGCCACTCATCATCCGGCCAGAGACCTTTACCATCGCCGATCTCTTTAAGAAAGCTGCCTATCAAACCGCTGTCGTTGGCAAGTGGCATCTTGGCCTTGGACCTTCGGAAGGTGCCAACTGGAACGGGGTCATTCAGCCAGGCCCCCTTGAATTGGGATTCGATTATGCCTTTTTAATCCCCGCCACCGGGGACCGTGTGCCTTGTGTTTACGTAGAGAATCACCGCGTGGTAGGCCTTGATTCCAACGACCCCATCGAAGTCAGCTTCAAAAAGAAGGTTGGTAAGGAACCCATCGGAGCGGATCGCCCCGACCTTTTGACCATGCATCCCAGCCATGGCCATGACCGCACCATTATTCACGGAATCAGCCGAATCGGCTACATGAGTGGTGGCAAATCGGCTTGGTGGAAAGATGAAGACATGGCCGATGACATCACAAACAAAGCTGTTCAATTTATTGACCGAAGCGCAGGTGATCCTTTTTTCCTCTTCTTCTCCCTTCACGATATTCACGTGCCCAGGGTCCCCCACCCCAGATTCGTGGGCTCCACGGATATGGGCCCCAGAGGCGATGCGATTGCTCAAACCGATTGGTGCGTCGGTCAAATCATTGATAAACTGTCCGAAAAAGGAATTCTGGATGACACACTAATCCTTTTTACCAGCGACAATGGCCCGGTAATCGACGACGGCTATCAGGATGATGCTGTCAAAAAACTGGGAACCCACCAACCCAGCGGTCCTTTCAGAGGAGGCAAATACAGTGCTTTTGAGGCTGGGACACGCGTTCCCTGGATCATGCACTGGCCGGCAGCGATCCAAAAAGGGAAGAGTCCTGCTTTGGCATGCCAAATCGACCTAATGGCCAGCTTTGCTGCTTTGCTGGGAGAAACGCTGCCAGAGGAAGCCTCTCCGGATGGCGAAAGCATCCTACCCGCCTTGATGGGACAAAGCCACATAGGAAGAGAGACGCTCGTTCTTCAGGCCAGAGCTATCAGTCTTCGCAAAGGGCTCTGGAAATGGATCGAGCCCTCCAGGGCCCCGGCAATCAACCGACAAACCAATATTGAATTGGGCCATGATCCAAAAGGAAAACTCTTTTACTTAGGGGACGATCCCGGCGAACGACGAGATTTGAAGGAAAGCTACTCCGAAGTGGCTGAAGAGTTACAAAAACTATTGTATACAATGAAGGGTAGAAGGTAGGGACCCATCATACTTTAACGTTACATATTTTTGCTCTAGCATTCCCTACACCTGTTGTGTAGGGTGGTTTTATGATTCCATCAGGAATGTCTGCCAAGGGCCGTCAAGCGATGGGCTTCACCCTCATCGAGCTTCTGGTCGTTATTGCCATTATCGCCATCTTGGCAGGAATGCTTCTTCCGGCACTCAGCAAGGCAAAGCTGAAAGCAACGGGAGCCGTTTGCCTGAGTAATCAGAAACAACTCGCTCTGGGCTTTGTCATGTATGCAGACGATCACGACGATCGCATGATACCGACGGACGGAAATCCCGGAGGCGGATTCTGGCCCGGCCCCGGAACCATGAACAATGGCCGGTTTAATTATCAAGGCATCACAGGAAACATGGGCAAGGACCGTGCTCAGGAGCTTGTCGAGATGGGTATTCGAAATGGCCCACTCTTCAATTACGTCGATGGGCCAGGAGCCTATCACTGCCCGGGTGACATCCGCACCAAACGCAACAAGCCCGGCAAGGGATGGGCCTGGGATAGCTACTCGAAAGCCAATGGTATGAACGGCGGTGGCTGGCAAGGATCAGGCACGGGTGGCAGTTCTTCAGGACCTCAACCACCCTATGTGAAACTTGGGACGGTGAACGGGCCTTCTGAAGCCATGGTCTTTCTGGAAGAGGCCGATCCTCGGGACCACAACCGGGGCACATGGGTCATCAATGTGCAGCCATCTCTAGGCTGGGTGGATCCCTTCGCGGTCTTCCACGGCAACAACAGCACGATTTCTTTTGCCGATGGCCATGGGGAAACCCACACCTGGAGAGAAGAAGCCACCGTCAAGGCGGCTACCGATTCTTCCAATGGCACCGCGAGTTTTTTCTGGTCGGGCGGAAACGCCAGTAATCCTGACTTTGTGTGGGTGCACACACGCTACAAGCACCAGAAATATCAGCCTCTTCCGGGAGCTCGTTGAGGTCTTTTGTAACGTATTTGAAGGTTCATCGGTCATCTAATCCATGAAGCACCTCCTAAAGCGCGCTAGTCTATCGGCAGTTCTCGCACTGATTGCGATTTCCGCCCAAGGAGCCCAGTGGCAACAGGGCATGGCAGAAGGAACCGTTCCCATAAAGTCGGCCGGCAGTGTGGCTTTCGGTCCAGATGGCATTCTGTTTGTGGCAGACTCCAAATCAGCGGCGATCCATGCAATTGCGACTGGGGATGTGACTTCGCAAGAACTCCCACAACCCATTCGAGTGGCATCCGTGGACCGCAAACTGGCGGCACTGGTCGGGGTGACCAGCGAAGAGATCCTGATTCAGGACATGGCGGTCAACCCACTTTCCAAAAACATTTATTTTTCTCTTTCCAGAGGCCGCGGACCGGATGCGGTCCCTGTCATTGTCAGAGTGCATAGCTCAGGTAAGGCAGAGTTACTCGATTTGAGGCAGGTTCAACACAGCACAGCGACATTACCCGATGCACCCGCAGATGCTGAGGTTGGAGAAGGCAGACGCCGAGGCAATCCTCGGATGGAATCCATCACGGATATTGCCTTTCTCGAAGATCGCGTGCTTGTCGCTGGACTCGCAAACGAAGAATTTGCCTCAACGTTGCGCGGGATCCCCTTTCCGTTCCGAGAGGTCGGGAAAGGCACGAAGGTGGAAATATACCACGGAGCACATGGGAGATTTGAAACCCGCTCTCCGGTGAGAACCTTTGTCCCCTTCCAGATTGGAGGCGAGCCTCACCTGTTGGCTGCCTATACTTGCACTCCACTGGTTCAGTTCCCCATCCAGTCCATCCAGCCGGGCGCACAAATTGTGGGCAAAACAGTTGCAGAGCTCGGGAATCGCAATCGCCCACTGGACATGGTGGTCTACAACAAGGGCGAGCACACCTATTTACTCATGGCAAACAGTAGCCGTGGCATCATGAAAATTCCGGCCAATGACATTGCCTCCGCCTCAAGCATTGAATCGGCAGTCCGAGGTGGTGCTACCGAAGGGCTCGATTATGAAACAATTGAGCAGTGGCAAGGAGTTGACCAACTAGACCTGCTCGATGAGCGTCATGCCATTTTGTTGGTGCGTGCTGACAATGGGCCACTCCATCTGGAGTCCCGACCTCTCCCCTGATGCAATCGGAGGGGATTCACTCAACGGCGGCCTTGTGCGGGGCCGCCGTTGTTTTTTTACCCGCAATGATATTGCCCGACCCTAAGAATTGCTTTCATGGACACGACTCTTCTCACTTCCCTGGCTGGACTCGCCGCTGGCCTGGTGACGACTTTGCAGGTTCAGGGAGCATCGCGATTGGAATGGATCATTCAAGACAGCAGTCGCATCCCCAGTGAGCTACGCATGCATCCGGAAAGAGACGAACATGAAGGCAATGCGACATTGGGTGACCTGGAAAATGCGTTGCAGGTCTACGTCGTAGAAGAAGGCGTGGATCCGTTGTCAAACCCACCTGTCGATGGCTCTTACTTACAATCAGGAAAGGTCGTCATTTTTCGTCCTACTTACCCTTTCTCAGACCGCATCGATTATCTGGCAGTAGCCTTCGATGGCGTCGAAGCACTGCACAGAAGCTCCAAGCTGCATGACAGCCCGGTCACTCGCGTCGATCACATCCAACCTGAAGGGGAGATTCTTCCCGAAAACCTTCTTAAATTTTACATTCATTTTTCTCACTCCATGAGTGGAGGAGACGTTTATCGACACATTCAATTGATCGAGCTGGCCAAAAAGAAGGTGGTTCAGTGGCCTTTCCTGGAATTGGGGGAGGAACTATGGAATCAGGACAGGACTCGTCTGACCTTGTTCATCGACCCTGGCCGTATCAAAAGAGGGGTCAAGCCGCTCGAGGAAATAGGCCCATCCCTGGAAGAAGGAAAAGACTATGAACTGATCATATCGAATCAGTGGAAGGATGCGAAAGGCACATCCATGGCAAATTCCTTCCGCAAATCATTTCGGGTTGGACCACCTGATCGATCGCCCATTGCACTGAAACGGTGGACCGTGGAAAGCCCAAGAGCTGAAACACGGCAACCCCTTGTCATTCACTTTGGTGAGTCGCTGGATGCAGCCCTGGTTCAGCGATGTGTTTCATGCTTGCGCGGAAACCAGGAACTCGAAGGGGAAATAAGCATCAACAGCCAGACCACTCGTTGGACGTTCATCCCCAGCAAACCCTGGTCATTGGTTCAGCACACCATCAAGGTCCATACGCTGCTGGAGGACCTGGCCGGCAACAACGTCGGGAAGCCTTTTGAGGTAGACACTTTTGCCCCCGTGCGACGCAGGTTGGAGTCGTCTCATGAGACACTCCATTTCACGCCTGTGCTGGATAAAACCCCTTAGGACAGCCACCCATTACTGCTCAACGCAGGCGTAAGCGTTGTGGTGGTGGATACTCTCGAAATTCTCAGCCTCCACCCGATACCAGCGAGCATGAGGGAGCCCGTTTAACTCAAGCACCACATTGCGAACCAAGTCTTCCACAAACACTGGATGTTCATATGCCTGTTCGGTCACTTTTTTTTCATCCGACCGTTTCAGCAGTGCATAAAGCTCGGAACTGGCCGAGCGCTCGACACGACCAATCAAATCGCTTATTGATGGGGCACTTTCATAGACCAGGCTGACGGTCACCTCACCTCTTTGATTGTGCGCCCCATGTCGGCTGATGGCCTTGGAGCAGGGACACAAGGTGGTCACGGGTATCGTCATCAAAAGCTTTTTTTCGGTCTGACCACCGCTACGAGTGGCATCGCAGATGACTTCATAATCCATGAGGCTGGATTCTCCTGAGACAGGGGCTTTCTTTTCGATGAAAAGTGAAAATTTTATCTTCAAGGCAGCCGTTTCAGACTCCAGCCGCGTGAGGAGGTCATTGAGAATGTCTTCCACATCATCGAGATCGATCGGTTGCTTGAGGTGCTGGCGCAATACCTCGACAAAACGACTCATGTGGGTCCCCTTGAGGTCTGCGCTGAGAGAGACGGTCGCATCAAAAGAGGCTGTCAAGACCTGGTCCGGAAGCCCTTCATTCCTGAAAGTGAAGGGGTATTTAATATCTTTGATCCCAACCCGATGGATGGCCACACCCCGCGTGTCCGCCTGGTTTTGTGTGTCGGGCAACGCCGATTGTTGATGGTTTGTTTGATCTGTCACGTCCTTGTGGTTTTTCCCTTGGCAACAATGGATGCCTTTGTTTACAGGCAGGGAAAAATGACACGCACCGCCATGAATTGCAACGATCCCTTGGGGAATCTACCGCCGCCATCATGGTAAAACCCGTGAGCGCCATTAATTTAAAAATTTCTGTTGGAGTCTGGCTGCCGGGCTGTTTAACTGCCCGCTCATGTATCGGTCCTTGATGCTACTTTTCACTCCCATGACGGGTTGGCAGAAAATCGCCAACCAGTCCTGGCATGTGCTGGTGGTATTTTTGTTTTCCATCAGTCCGATCATGGTCGCCTCCTGTGCGGTGGAAGGATGGGCCATGATGAAATTCGGAGCAGGCAAGGGACCTTTCGGTAACCTGATCGAACTGGAACCCTCACGTATCCTGTCCTATGAAATCCTTCAACTGGCTCTAGGCATCGTTCTCCTTTTTGCTGGCGGAAAATTTGTCCAGTGGGTTTGCGGAGGATTTCAAACCGAGGCAACCTATCGACAATCCTTTACCCTCACAGCCTACGGCCTGACTCCTGTTTTTTGGCTCAGGTTTTTAGATGGGCTTCCAGCAATACCTACCTGGATTTGCTGGGCTTTGGCGGCAATCGCTATCATGGTGGTGCTTTACCACGGGGTCGCCTTGATCCTGCAACCAAGCACAAGTATCGGTTTTGGCCTTTACCTAGTGAGTTCAGCCTCTCTTGTCGCCCTGAGTGGAATCGCTCATTTCGTGGCGACAGGAATCCTTACCGAACAATTTGATTTACCCGCCTTTTTGAAGATGGCTCCGCTTTAAGGCGTCGACAAGTCTCCTGGATGGACCATTTGCAACGTTTCAGGATGTCCTTCGCGACTGTTTCCTGGACACCAGTGAGCGTGCATACCATCCGAACCGCTCGATCCTTCAGTTTTTCATTCGTTGCCTGAACGTCGATCATAAGGTTGCTCCTGACCTTCCCCAACTCCACCATGGCAAGGGTCGTCATCATGTTGAGAATGAGTTTGGTCGCCGTGCCTGCCTTGAGACGAGTACTTCCGGTCAGAATTTCAGGACCGGTTGCGGGGCAAATCACAATCTCAGGACGATGATCCCTCGTCCATTTGAGTGAGGGATTGAAGCAAAGCATGACATGCCCGGCTTGCACGAAAGCAGCACGGGAAAGCGCACCCAACACGAAGGGAGTCTTTCCACTGGCCGCAATACCCACTACGGTATCTGTTTTTTTCACCTTATGGAATTGCATGGCGCGCCATCCTGCCATGGAATCGTCCTCTGCTCCTTCGACCGCATGCCAAAGCGCTCTGCGACCACCCGCAATGACCCCGACCACACGGTCAGGAGACACGCCAAAGGTGGGTGGACATTCACTGGCATCCAGCACTCCCAGGCGACCACTGGTGCCCGCTCCGACATACAGCAACCTGCCACCTGCCTTGAACGAAGCCGCAACCTTTCGAATGCATTTGAGAATATTCGTTTTCTCACGCCGGATGGCTTCGTGAATACTGGCATCCTCTGATTGAAAAAGGTCAAACGCTCGCGAAGGACTCATTTGATCCAGATTCATCGAGGCTTCCAAACGTGATTCCGTGGTAGACAGCCCTAGGGTTTGGGG
>MDSZ01036554.1_pt1 | contig 12116 bp, 6 predicted proteins | sample 811201 | NCBI WGS metagenome assembly MDSZ01 (sample SAMN05326647, study PRJNA326480) | marine metagenome | isolation source: seawater | place: Indian Ocean: North | collected 2010
CCGTCCACCTCCCTTGACACTTCGTACACCAATTACAATTCACTCACCAATGATAGTTATTTCACCTTTAGCACAACCAAAAATTACACCAATTTTACCAAAAAAATGTTCTTTTTGTAATGGAATTATGTTTAATAAAAGACAAAGTTATCACAAGGAATGTTTTTATACAGCTATGTTTAAAAGAAATCAAGAACGTGAACAAAAAAAAAGCAATATTTCTAATTCATTTTAGAAAAATGATGGAATATTTCACGACGTTTCTTGAATGGTAAATTCGCAAACCACTCCATAATATCATATCTTATGATCTGTGGTCTTGGATTACTTTCAATATCGCTCGCAGAATAGTAAGGTTCAGTAATAGTTCGTAATCTATGAATTCTATACCATTCACGCTTTCTACTAATGTATATTTTATGAATTTCATACAATATAGGTTTAAGATAATATGGTAAAACTTGATATTTCCGTCTTTTATAACACAAGTTATAGTAATTTTCTATCTCATCAATTAAATCAGTATAAGTATGTAAAACCCATCTCCACTCGTATTTCCAATCTTTGAAATGTGATAAAATATGTTTAATATTTTGAATACTATCATCTATTCCAGTATAATTATCAATAAATATATCATATATATCATGATGATTTTTAATGAGACTTTTCATTTTTTTATATTGTTCAGAATGTAGCATATGTCTCGTACCAGTTTTAATATTTTTAGCAACAAAACCAATTGAATTAGATAAATTAGAATTATTTAAATAAACATCTATAAACCTATTAGAGATGAAGTATCGTTTTTTTGGTTGCGATATTCCAATATTTATATTATGAACTTCTTTAAAAGTTAACATATCACGTGTAAAAACATGGTATAACCTATTTACATTATGTTTAATTATATGAGTATGTTCTGTATGTGTTAAAACAAAACTATAACAATAATTAACATTTAATTTTGAAAAATCAAAATTACCAAATGCTTCTAAGGCCATATCACCAAAACTACAATAATTTCTCCAATAACTATCTAGCGCATCCAACATTCCACGAGTAGATAATCGCCAACTTCCACGATAGTTAAATAAATTTATTTGTGTTCCATCTATAGCTTCCGTAAATTCGTAATCTTTTGTTGATATTGATTTATATTCATCATTATGTATAAATTGAAACATAGGTAAACATATCGGTTTATTTGTTCCTTTTTCAAAAATAGCACCACGCATCATACAAGTAAGTGATAAACCCATACCACTTGAAATTGTATCATCTTCATATAATTCACTATTTTTCCTATATGTAACTAAATACAAATTCTCATCTTGGTCAAATCTATAATTGAATGGAGTTTTTTTAAAAAAATCTACTAATTTTTCGTGATTATCTAATGAAAATTGACGAATACATTTATTGTATAGTCGTAAATAATTACTAACTGAATTAAAATTCATTTTATTTATACTACAATATATTTTTTTTAAATGATATATGAATTCTAATTATTGAAAAATTATATTCTATAAATATAGATAGGACTATGGATGATAAACCGACTGAAGATCCTGTTGAAATAGTATTATCAACGGAAGAATCCGACGAAGAAGAATTATTTTTTGATCAAGATATATTAACTTATGATACTGAAATTAAAGTTATTGGAGAAGTTTATGAACAAGAAACTATTGTTATGAAAGGTGATTGGGATGTCATCCATGATGATGACGCAATTCGCAATGATCTTATCGAATATTATGAAGATGAGGCGATACGTGAGACTAGAAGAAGTTCTCTAACACCAATTCAAAAATATAGACTTGTAGATAAAACAGATAGTTTAATCCGTCTTGTTTTAGATTATTCAAATGATAGAATGGGAATAGACAGAAGCAATTCTATATCACAAAGATTCAAATTAACTCAACCTTCTATAGCTATTAGAAAACGTTGTTTTGGAGAGGTTAATGATTTATATGGACCATTAATTGAAGAACCTTTTGGTCGATTAGGTATGGCTAATATTAGATATGATATGACAGATATACATCCACATGTGAGACATTATAGTAAAGGTCGATTTATTAATAAATCATTAATACCTATTGTTGATGATGTAAAAAAATATTATATTGATACTGAGAATGATGACGAGGATGATGTTGAAATTGTAAGTGATAAAGCATATAAATTATTTGATGAAATAGATATGTTGTATTCAGGTGAAGATTCATTATTAGCAAAACATAATGTTTATCACCCTACTATATCAAATGATAAATATAAAAAAAATGGTATGACACGTGATCTTTATGATAGTAAAAGATATGAAATTGAACAAGTATATATAAATACAAGTAGTGATTATTTTAATGTTGATGTTAATAATTTCACTTATTGGGGAGAGGGTGGATTGGCTTCAACCTATGAAGCTTATAGACAAAAAAGTGTAGATCTTGGACATAAATATAGCGCAGACAGTGATTATAGTAAATGGGTAAAACTTATATCACGTAGAATATTTGGACCAGACTACAGATATTATGATAAATTTAGAGAGGGTGAAATAAAAAAAATATCAGGTAATGATTGTTGTATTGGAACAGTTGAAGACAATGTTTATGAAAATAAATATAATAAAACGGAAGATGATGTATTTATGTATCAAATCAACACACCACCTGAGAAAAAGGAATATATTCAGGGTGAAACTGTTAATATATCTGGATATATGTATAAATCTCCTAATACTTTATCTTATACAGACAAAGGTGTAAATATTGTAGATATTATTAACAATGAATCTCAACAAGAATTTATTTATTTTAAGTGCCCAGTTGATTTCGAAAATGTAGAATCTAATTCTGTAAGAAATAATTTTTTAAAATCACAAATCAAAGACATTAAACATGAAATTAATGATATTCTAGAGAGTTCTGAAATTAGAAAAACTGAAGATATTTTATCTAACCCAATAAAAAACAATTGTTATCGTATTGAAGATACAGTGTTTAGATATGCTCCTCATTACAAAGAAAATAAGTTTTATCACGGTTATACTGTTTTATCAGATGTTCGTAATATTACATCAGTCTCATTATACCCAAGAGACTATAAAATAATAGATTGGGGTGGTAAATGTAGTATTGTAGACTCATCTATTATTGCCGTAGCATATCAATTTAAAAATTTATATTTCCCAGAATTATACTCTTCAATGGTTGGACAAGTCGCTACATTTGTAGATGAAATAGTTGAAGGTGGATTAGTTTTATGGAAAGGGGAACAAATATCACATTTTAATAGTGTTTGTCTCATAAATCGAGTAAAGAAAATACATAAAACTACACAAAAAACAAAAAATGGTTTCAAATATAACATAGTATTACAACATGTTCATGACGATGGTCTAGAATATGTATTACATAAAAATGAATTACAAGGTATGGTTGAAAAAGAAGCAGGTTATTTCAAAAAATGGTTATCAAATACGAATTATATCGATAATAAACACACTTTTAGAAATAAACATTATTCTATTCATGATGTAAATAAATTTATAAAACAAGTTGAATTATTTAATTTGAAACCTCAAGAAGTTCTATTGTATATTACATTACCATCAATATCTCTAATTTTGGATGATTTAAGTGATATCATGAAAGATATTACAAAAAATTTTGGAAGTGGTAATGTAGAGTCTAATATACCAAATTTTAGAAAAATGCTTTCACAATTCGGAATAGATCATGGAGATATATATAACGATTCAAGTTCTCGTGTATATTTTAAAATACGTGATGAATTATTAGAACAGGTCATTCGTGTTATACGTGATCGAGATGAAACCCTTGTGTTAAATACAAGCACACGTCAAAATATTAGAAAAATTATTGGTGAACAAGATAGTTATTTATATGAAAAATTACTAAAAATATTACCATTTAGTGATGAAGTTTCAAATGAAAGAACTAATATTAAATTTCTAGAACGTGTTGATAGTTTACGCGATGGTTTACCAAGCAACTCTAGAGCATTAGATGTATATATTGGTCATAAAAATACAGATTCTATGGAACAATTGTTAAAAAATACAATTGATGCTTACATAAACGGACGTGAAAATTATCAGAATTACATAACACATTTCTATAATCTGTTAATCTATAATATACCATATCACAAAAACTTTTCTAAAATTCATGACACTACCAATGAATCAATTATTGATTATAGTACTGAATTATTCGATATTTATGAACATATTAATCAAGAAATTAATCGTAAATTGAGTGTGGTAAATAGACAAGATAGAATTATGTTAAATCGTTTTGATTATAAACGATTATGTAATGAATTACATAAGTCTTACGATAATGGTGATTATTATTATAATGTTGTTAATTTAATAAAATTACATAATGATCTTGATCATGATGGAGATTCTGAAAGTGAAGACGGTGAATCAATTGAAAAATTAGAATTAGAGTATAAATTAGTACGCAATATTTATGAAAATGAAAGAGAAAAGTCTAATATGTATAAAGATACTTGTAATAATGTAATCGTAGTTAAAATTTATAAATCTAGAGAAGCATTAGAAGGGGATAATTACGTTGATGAAATTAAAATAGATCCTGAATTTGAAACACTTGAAGCTGATATGAAGATATTTAATATGATACGCGCTGAAAATAAAGAAAGTGAAGAATGGAAAGATGAAAAATGGCACGAAATTTTATTGGAAAAAATGCGTGATTATTACATATTTGCCAATCCAACTGTATTAAAATATAAAATTGATAATATTTTGAAAAATCGTGATATTTTGATTCATCCAAAACGTGCTTACCGTAATGTTAGAGAGGGTGAACATGCTATATTGATAAATTTATATGAGAGACATATTTACAAGAGAGTAAGAAATATATGGGTAATACATGAAGTGGCTGCTATTAATGAAGCAACCTGTTCTACTGATGAGTTAGCAATAGTACATAAAACATTTGAAGATGTATTACGTGATATAGGTAGTGCTCACAAATATATGAATTCTGATTATTTTGATAGTAATTGTTTACCACAGTCTATTTTAGGTTGGGCAAAACGTATGAAAGACATCAGTGATAAAATACAAGAAAACAAGGATAATACAATGATTACAACAAACTCAAAAATATTGATTGAAAAATATAAAAATGAATTACGTGATATGAGTAAAAGATTGTTATCATTAAAATCTAGAAATGAATATTTTAGAAAGCGAGAGATTAGTAATGCTACTATTGTTCGTCCAAAAATATGTCCATTTTCTAAGTTGATTACAGAAGCTCGTAATGCGAGTAATTTACGAGATACGTTAACATTTTATAAAGAAATCATTAATGATTATGATTGGACAGATATATTACCAGAACAGGAGGATGATGCTAAAGTAGATGAAGGTTTAGTTGAAGACTTTGAACGAGATGAGATATATGTAGAACAGGGTTCAGGGCATAAAGGTGATAAAGGTTATTTATTTAGCGCAGAGACACCAGAAATTATTGAAAAATTACAAGTAGATGATGTAGCCCTCTATTCTGTTAGTGATTCTGTAATAGCAATCCAAATGTCAGATATTTTAACAAAACATATTAAAAACGACGGTTTAGGAAATGGTTTAGTTATCGCAGATGGCATGGCTTGCGTTGGTGGTAATTCTATCGCATTCGCACGTAATCCATATTTTAAAAGAGTAATATCAAATGAATTAGATGAAAACAGATATAAAATGTTAAAAAATAACTTGCTTGATGTTTTAGAATTTAATAATATCGATATTTCAAATGGTTCAATTTTAAATGCTGAATTTCTTAAAGAAATTGATATATTATTTCTAGATCCTGAATGGAGTGATAAAGAAGGTGTTTCAGTCGATAATATTACAATAGGTAAAGTTAATCTAGATACATTCGTTGATCAACTTTTTAATTTTGAAAATATGAAAATGATAGCTTTAAAACTTCCTTATACGTATGATAAATCATTATTAAGTAAATTTAATAAAGCGAATGGATTTAACATGAATACGTATTATCTTGGTCAATATAGCAATATTTTATATATTATAATATCTAAAACAGTAAAACAAGAAACGGATGATGATGAAATAGAGGGGGAACATACAAACTTTTTATATCCAGTTGATAGTCCAAATCCGATGATGAGTAGAATATGTAAACATTGTGTTGATATGTTTCCAATTATAACTATGAATGATCAAGACGCAATAGAACATATCAAAACAGTAGCATCTAAATGGTGTAAAGATAGTAATGGATTTGGTAATTATATATGTAAAAATTGTGGTGAATTAGTATATATCCGTGAAAATGCTGATGAACAATTTCAAACACGTTCAGGTGAATCAACTGTTTCAAGAGAGGTAAGTCAAACATCTTTTAAACGTAGTATGGATAAATTATTAGATGTAGATGATGAGCGTTTTAATGATGAACGTCGAACGATTTATACTATTATAAGTGATATATTACGAGTAGTAAAAGTTGTTTTATCCAAAGAACAGTTAGAAAATTTGTGTTTTAGTGGTGATTTTATGATAGAGTATCCTAAATCCATAGTTGATATACGTAATATCGGAGCACCTTTTGATAATAAGAAAACATTCAACATGAAAAACAATATATTTTATAAACACACTCTTGATTCTACTGGTGCTGGTAATACAAATTATATGAAGAGACCATATTCAGATTTACCTAAAATCATACCATTTTATAAAAAATTATTAAAGAATCCAGGAACATTTAAACAATTTACTGATAGATGGAATGAATATATTGATGAAGTATTTGATAAGCCAGGTAAGGAAAAATATGCGAAAGATAGAGAAACTTTATATTTTTCATCAGACAATAAAGATGAACGTTTTGTTGTTGAGAATTGGGAAGATTTTGCTTCTGAATTTATAAGAAAACGCTCTAAAGATTCTAATCGTACTAAATTTATTTTTGGATTATTCAAGATTCTTTATGGTATAGCGGCTTATGCCAAAGTATATTTATATAAATATTATTCTACTCTTATTATTCGCAGTATATCTAAATTGATAGTATTATTACAGGCAGAAAGTATTAGAACTGATGATAATATTACATTTTTTGGATTTCCAATGAAAAATTTACCAGTAGCATATTCTAGATTAGGAGAATTTCCTATACCACAATTGGTAAATAAAATAAAGACATTATCACTAGATAAAAATAGACGTGGAAAATATCCGTGGACTGTATTTGCTGATAGTCATATTACAGAAGAGAAATTAGTAGAATTTATTAAAACAGATTTAATTCGTATTACTAAAATAGGAACACCATTACGTATATTATTAGATAAACGTTCTACAATATTACAAGAATATGAATTAATTGGGAAACGTCTTTCTGAATGGCCAACCTTTAGACCATATCTAAAAAAAATAGTTCCTAAAAAATGGAAGAAACGTGGATTAGATAAATTATCATTAACTGAATTAGAGGGTTATTATAGAAATATATCTGATAATATCATATCAATCTTGAATACAGAGATAGGTGATGAAAATTTAATTAGTGGTAATTTTATAAATAATTCGTGCTGTTTATCAAGTGTTCATCTTGATTACGATATACCTATTACTAATTATTTTGCTTATTTCACACATATTATTGGTAAAAATGAAAATTTAGTTAGTTTATTTGATGAAGCTTATCGTGTTGATAGAAAGATTCGAATGGTCAAATCCAAATATACAGTAATGCGTTATGATGAACCCAGGGAATTACGTGAAAAATTGTTAAATTATATGACAATGAATTTTGAAGAAACGGTTCAAATATCTGATAGAACATATACATTAAAAAATATTTCACTTAAAAATAATATATTTTTGAATTACTGTTATAATAAAGAAAATTTTGGCCAACGACGTATATTTAAAAAAATGACTGATGTTGACTTATATTTATACAATGAAATATTGGAAGAAATGGTAGAAGATAATGATGATACAGGAGATATAGATGAGATAGAAAAACGTCTATTAAATAAATTAAATAAAAAATACAATGGATTATTGAGTGATGCTGAGATGCGTAGAAAACTTGAGACTATTATTAGATATAATGGAGAGTATGAAATATGTGTTATGAGTGGTATTAGACGTTATGACATTATAAAACATTTAGAAGATATAATAACACGTAGTGATGGTTCATTGGAAAAAGAGGCTAGACGTTTAAATAAATATATACGTTTAGAGAATGTATTAAGACGAGATGAAATATCAAGTTCAATATTTTACACTCCAACTAGTTATATTGACCAGGCTAGAGATATAATTACAACATTAGAGATTTTATCGTTATATATACCTGAACATATTAGTCCAACAGTTCACATGTTAAAGGAACATACTAAAGAAATAATGAAAAAACCAAAACCTTTCAAAAATTTAATAGGAGTAGAACCGGAAACTGTTTCTTATGAGATATGGCTATCTAGTTTTGCTAATAAAAAGATATATACCAGAGTTAGTGATGTTAATTCTCAATTAAATAAAAATTTCAAAACATATTCAGAAAATAATTATAATAATTGGACTAAAAAGATCGGAAATTTAGAGACTAGATTTAACTATGTAGAAAATAATTTAGAAACGAGCCTTCGTATATTGGGTTATAGTGAAAGTGATATTAAACGAGAGATAAAACTAGAACGTGTTAGATTGAAAGCTGAAAAGAGGCGTGTTGCTATGATGGAAACAAAGAAATATCTAATCAATTTAAAATTTTTAATTGGTATATTTAATAGGATATGTGATAAAGATTTAGATATACTAGAGGATTATAATACTGGTTTTAGTGAACAAAAGATGAATGTGATAAAAGAGGTATTTTCGAGTTCAGGTTTTAAAACACGTTTATCAAAGCGTATGGATGTTGATTTTCCAATTGATATTATAAATTATTTTGTAATTCCAGAGATATATAATAAATGTAATTCTCCGGCAATATCGTTATTTGGATATGACTCTATAACAGTATTTTTAAAATTAATAATAATAGAGATATGTAATTATCTTTTTATAACATCTGATAAAAAAATACCGTCCAAAAGTTTGGATGCTGAATATAATCGTAATATAGCAAAATTATTAGACACATTATTTATTGAAAATATTATTGAAGAGTTTGAATTTAACAACATTTCAAAGGATAAAATTGAGTCTGTAAATAATTTATTAATGGGTATCAAAAATAATAAGAGATTAGAGGATTATAATGAGGTTCAGATGGATGAAGCTAGTGGATTACATAAGGCGTATCGTACTATTGGAATGGGTCGTGAATTTAATGCTGGTAGAGGTTTCAGTGATACGATCAACATTTCTGATATTTACAACGCGGATATATCTAATTTTGATAGCGAATACGCGGATGGTGAAATTGATGGTAGTAAGATGGGCATATCAGGTGATTATGGTGGTGAAGATTATCATGATGAACCTGAATTATTTTAAAGTAATAATTTGTAAAAACTATCTCATTAAATAGTAATACTGTTTAATGAAATTTAACACTTTAAAAAATATTATATATTTACTGACAGGAACAGTTTTATTATATATAATAGTAGATTTTGCTTTTCGTTATAATAGGGAGCATTTTGGTATTGAAACTAAACCAGTTATTGCTAGCAATGATCGAAAATATTATAATAAAGATGATGAATTTGCTAGTGAAAATGAGAAGTTATTATATGATCAACGTCAACATGTTTTAGCAAATGATTTTAAAAAATACTTTTATTTTTCTGAAATTGATATACCGAATCGTATTATGAAAGATGCTTTAAAGAAGATTGAACGTCGTTTTGGTGAACGTAATACTTCATATTTACAGTATGAATGGCGAGACATAGCTCATAGAGATGTTTCAAAATCAGTGATTAAAAGCATGGTAAACCAGATTGTGGAATATATTAATAAAGAATTACCAAAAGATAATTTGGATACTTATTACAAACCTGACATGACAGCTCCAGCCGAAACACAGGCAACTACACCTGATCCTACACCGAATCCTTCAGCTATTGCTGAAACAAGACCACCGACACCTCCACCAACTACTACACCAGCTCCTACTATTGCGACAAGACCTACGAGAAGTATACAATATAGTGATACAAATGATCCTAGAGTTAAAGCGCAGATGGAAAAGATACGTAAGGGTAGAGGTAGATTTGTCAAAGGGGTTGGTATTGTAGATAAGGATGAAATACCTATTCAAGTTAAACAGGGAGATAAATCAGATGATATAGTTAATACAGATAGTTTCACTGGTCAAAGAGTAGAACATTATTATGATTATGATAGTGCTAATACATATGTAGAATATTATAAATTACATAAATTTAAAATAGTAAATGTTCAGCGTTATAATGATATGTTTAGATGGTCAATAAATATATATATTTTTAGACCTCAGAAATCAACTGAATTTGTAATATCATTAAACGCTTTAGGTAAGGACTCTAATTTTAAGATACAAGGTTTAAATTTAATAAGTAGAAAGAGTGTTGATGAGGATTTTTTAGATATTGGATATGATAGTGAAATGGATAATTATAAATATTTACAAGTTGATCCAAATAAAATATGCGAGATGCCAGCTATTTTTAATGAACGTGATAGTAAGAGTTATAATCCAAATTGTAATAAAATCCCTTATAATAGTGTTTCAAGAAATAGAATACCACAACGTGTTATATCAGAAACTGAACGTGAGATTAGAGATATATTAGAAACACGGCAAGCTAATTATAAGGGATTTTTTAGACCAGTACGTTTTTCGTTTGGAGAACAGGCTCTAGTAAATCGTAAAAAAAATGATAATACTATTGAAAAAACAAATCAACGTTTTTTAGACAGATTATAAAATAATATATATTTATAATAAGATGAATGATTTATTAAAAAGTAGTCCAGTATTAATAGCAGTTTTACTATTCATAATAGTATCACTAGTATTATACTATGTTAAACCCAAAATGATGTTTGATAATAATGGTGAAACCAAAGAATTTGGCTTTGATGATGGTCAAACTATTTTTACTTATCCAATAGTATTAATTGTATTAGCAGTTTTTACATATCTAATTACATTTATCGTTGTATCACTATATAATAATTAAAAATATATATATTTTACCATTATATAATATATGGCTTTAGAAAGTAAATACGATGAATATGAGTTAGTATCTATTCCAGATAAAGATTTGGAAGAGCAACTAGAAATAATTTTAATAAAAGGTATAGAATATTTTGTAGGATTTACTGGTAATTTGTATAGTAAGGCAGATAGACATATAGTTGGTAAAATTAAAGACTGGAAAGGTTTTGATAAAAGTAATAACATGTCAATAGAATTACAACCTGTGATTGGTTTAAAATCTTTTTTTAATAGATAAAAATTAACTAGAAATAAGGAATATTTTTTTATTATTTAACTCTTCGCGACACATAGGGCATTTATGACTATAATTATTGTATACATTTTTAATACAATCAAAACAGAATGAATGACCACAATATGTTATTGCGCGTTCTTTTTTTTTAATTTTTTCCATACAAATTGGACACTCTATAGTTTCATAGTCTTTTACGAGATTAAGAAACAATAGTTTTTTTTTAATTAAATTTTTACGTTGTTTATTTTCAATACGATTAAATTTAAGAAAGTCATGAATTATAATTTTCTTAATAGCGTGTGTTAATGATATACCCCTCCCCTTTGTACCTGTTTTCATAAAATATATTAATAATTATAATAAAATTTTAAGTATCTTTTAATAACTTTTAATCACCACTCTTCCCTTCACCTTTACCAGAAGAACCATCAACATCAGGACCAGGACCAGTAGCAGTTTTACTCTCAGGAGTACCAGAAGAAGCACCTAAATTAGCATCAGCATCTAAATCAGCATCATCATCTAAAACAGCATCATCATCTAAAACAGCATCATCATCTAAAACAGCATCATCATCTAAAACAGCATCATCAGTA
>MDSZ01037759.1_pt1 | contig 12115 bp, 10 predicted proteins | sample 811201 | NCBI WGS metagenome assembly MDSZ01 (sample SAMN05326647, study PRJNA326480) | marine metagenome | isolation source: seawater | place: Indian Ocean: North | collected 2010
ATTCACCTATTTGATTTTGTTGTTTTATTAAAATATTTTTAAATTCTTTATTTTCATCTAACAATTTTAAAAACATTGTTTTATAATCATCATCTTTATAATATATATTATTTTCATTATTAGTTTCATTATTAGTTTCATTAACTTCATTTTCTATGGTAACATTTTTTATAAAATTACAAATTTTTTTATGACGATAATAACCAGAATGAAATTTGTAAATTTTTCCACATTCACATGTCATTGAGAATTTTTGTGTATCATTATATGTACCATTGTGTTTTTTGCTGTTAAAATGTTTTATAAGGTCACTTTTTCTCTTTGCATAATAGTTACACTTTTCACAATAAAATTCAGTTGAGAATTTTTGAGAATTTTCATGTATCATTTTTCTATATTAATGATACATAAAAATTCTCTAAATTTTTTTATTTTTTATAAAAAAAAATATGGTCACAAAAAAAAATACCATTTTTTAAAAAAAATAAAATCTAAACGATAATAAAAAAGTAAAAAATAAATTTTTTAAACAAAAAAATTTCAATTTTTATAAAGTGTTATACATTTTAAAAATGGACATATAAAAGTATGTCCAATTTCAAAAAATTTGATAAATCTTTTTTTAAAAAAAACAAACCATGATTTTTTCTATTTTTTAAGTATTACGATAAATGGTAACAAAAAAAAATAGCTAAAAATCCCCAAGTAGATGGCATATCCCCCCATAATTACCAAATTAGGAAATCAAATTATTTATAGTTTTTGCAAAATTATCAAAATTTAGATGTGGAAAAATAACATGTGCTTCCCAAAAATATTTGCAAAATGCATACTGAAAATCATAATTTTCTTTATAATAATTATTATAATTTTTTAATAAATATTCTTTAATATTAGATTGTAAAAGATTTAAAGAAGATTTTGGTAAAACATATGCTAAAAGCAGTTGTGAATGAATAATATTTTCATTTTTTTCTAAAATTATTTCACTTTCAAAGTAAGGTATAGCTTTATATAAATCTATTAATAAAGGTGGATAATTGTAATTATAAGTATGTGTCCAATTAGTACAATCAGAATTATAATAGTTATAAGTCCATAATAGTGTTTGTATATAGTTATGAGATAATTTTGAAATAAAATCTTTGTTATTATCAATATTTACATCAAAAAGAGAATAATAATATCTAAATTCCCATTCTTTTTCATATGGATTAATAAATTTTTCAATATTTCTTTCCCAACTAGGTGTTTCAATAAACTTTCTTTCTATTTCTTCATCATTATTTTCAGGATAAAATTTTTTAGATTTTTTTTCTCTTATACTATAAACTTCTTTTATAAAATTTTCTTCATTTTCTGCTAATTTTTTTATGTATAATTTTAAATTTTTATAATTAATTTGTTTATTATAACTAATATAATTAGAATCATTAAATAATTCTTTATAAAGCTCTAATAATATAGTAAATCCTGTTAATCTAATATTTAATGACGGAAAATGTGGCATAAAGTCGTTTCCTAAAAAGAAACATATAAATATATAGTCTTGAATTTTATGATAAAAATTATTAATATTAGTATTATTAGTAATTGTTTTATAAATTTCATTAGCTAATATGTTAATATGTATTAAATAGTTTTTATTTGGATCTAATTCATTATTTAATGATTTAATAAAATGTGGTGTTTCTCTATATAAATAAATATTTTTGCATAAATTTAAATGATTTAAACATAACATAATTAAATCAGCATCCATGCCATAAATAATAGTATTATATTCATTATTTTTATTGTTTCTTAAATAATTAAATATTTTATGCTCACCTTCACCTTGAATATCAGAACCACTTACAATAACATTTAAATTTTTATATTTATTTTTAAAATGATTATATACTAACATATCCAATTTTTTCATAAAATTTGTTCCAGGTGTAATAGAACAAGTATCCCATAAAATATTTTTTTTAAATAATGCTGCTTGATAATATGATTTATATCTCCTATTTTTTTGTTGACTTAATTTTGCTAATGGTGGAATACCATCAAACGCAATATATATATTTCTTTTTGGATTAATTATTTTTATTATATTTTCAAGTTTATTAATAACACTTTGTATAATATAATTTTCAAATTGACTTTTATTTTCAAAATTTTCAAAATTAATAGAATCATAAATAATGGAATTACTATCTAAAAATAAATTATCTATATTTTTAATAGTTTCTAGTTTATTAATAATTTTATTATGATTTTGAATTAAATAACTAAAATAATATGGAATACCCATAATATTATTAAAATATTAATATTATTTTTAATCAATTTTTAAATATAATATTAATAGTTTGAAAAATATATATATTTAATAATATATATTTAATAATATATATATTAATAAATATATATTAAAATTATGAATAATAATTATGATAATAAAATAAATTTTTATAATTGTGTAATAGAAAATATATATCAAGGTATAAATAAATATAAATTATTAAATATTATAACTACAAATGATTATAATAATTGTATTGAATCATTAGAAAAAGTTATAAATTTATTATCTACAATATCAGATGATAATATATTAAATGATTTACAATATATAAATAATAATTTATCAACTATTATTAAAAATTATGGTATTTATAATTTTGAATATTTATTAAAAATATGCTTAGGTTTTAATTTTATTGAAAAATATATATTAAATAATAATAAATATCAAATTATTTATGAATTATTTAAAAAATATATTCATCCAATAAGTTATAAAATACTAAATTGGAATAATAAAAAAAATAAAAATATTATTCCAAAAGAAATTCAAAAAAATAAAATAATAGATGATAAAATAATATTAGAAGATAGTGATATGTTTGAATGTTTTGATTTAATGCGTGTTACAACAAATTTTAATTTACGAGTTAATGGAATAAAAATAATAATACACGATATTGATAGTAATAAAACATTAATAGTTAATTGTATATGTGATAATATTTTAATAAATAATATAAAATATAAATTTTTAACACAAAAATATAATGATTTATTAGATTATTTAAATATTAATAATTTTAAAAATAATGATACTTATGATGAAGAGTGTTGGGTTAATTATACAAACATATTAAATTTAAAAGACTATTTAATTTATAGCAATTTTGAATTAATTAATAAATATATTTATATTATGACTCAAAATTTAAATAATGAACAAAAACCAATAAATTCTATTGTACAAGATTTTATTAGTAATGATTTATTTGGGCAGCGAACTTTATTAATACAATTATTATTAAATACAAAAAAACAGGAATTTCAATACATTTCATATTTATTATATGATTTATTATCAAGTGATTCAAGTAATAGTTATGATTCAGATAATCAAAAAATGTTATATGAAAGTTTACCATGGCAATGTAAAAAAATTTTTAAAAATGCAATGTATAGTACAATAGAATATACAAATAAATTATCTAATATTGACAATAATAAAATACCATTAGAACAACAAATATGTTTAATGAAAGTTAATGATAATGTAAAAGAAAAAGCAATGCAAAAATTAAAAGAAATAAAATCAAAATCAGAAGATTCAGGTTCTAAAGCACGACAATATTTAGATGGATTATTAAAAATTCCATTTGGTATTTATAAAGAAGAGTATATTTTAAAAAAATATAATGAAATAATAAATAGTTTTAATAATTTAAATGAAGTATTAAATATAATAAATGTTGATAATATTGAAGTTATTGAAATAAAAGAATTTATAGCTTATACAAAAGAAAATATTGTTAATAAAAAATATAATTCATTAGAAATAATGAATATTATTAAGAAAATTGAAGAAAAAAGTAATTCAATTTATTTTACTATTTTTAATTACATACTTAACATGATAAATAATAAAAAAAAATCATTATTATATATAATAGAATCTACAAATATAATTAATAAAAAATATAATTTAATACAATTAAATAATAAGGGTACAATAAATGAATTAAAAAAAGAAATAACTTTATTTTTAGAAAATAATAAAGAAAATACTAATTTATTAAAAGAAATAATAATATTATTTGAATCAATAGATAAAAAAAATATAACAAATAATTTACTTAAAATAGAAAAATATATTTTAAAAATAAATTCAAAAAATAATGAAATAGTAAATTATATTGGTTCTTTAAATAAAACATTAGATAATGCTGTTCATGGTCATAAAAATGCTAAAATCCAGATAGAAAGATTAATAGGTCAATGGATTAATGGAGAAAAAACAGGTTATTGTTTTGGTTTTGAAGGTCCGCCTGGTATAGGTAAAACATCATTAGCAAAAAAAGGTATTGCAAAATGCTTAAAAGATATAAATGATGAGTCTAGACCATTTTCATTTATAGCATTAGGTGGATCTTCAAATGGTAGTATTTTAGATGGACATAATTATACTTATGTCGGATCTACTTGGGGAAAAATAGTTGATATTTTGATAGAGCATAAATGTATGAATCCAATAATATTTATAGATGAATTAGATAAAGTAAGTAGAACAGAACATGGTAGAGAAATTATAGGAATTTTAACACATTTAATAGATAGTACTCAAAATAATAGTTTTCAAGATAAATATTTTAGTAATATAGACTTAGATTTATCAAAAGTTTTATTTATATTTTCATATAATGATGTGGATTTAATAGATAGAATATTATTAGATAGAATTCATAGAATTAAATTTGATAATTTATATATAGAAGATAAATTAATAATAACAAATAAATATTTATTACCCGAATTATATAAGAATTTTGGCATAGAAAATATAATTTTAATAGATGATAATACTATTAAATATTTAATAGAATATTATACTAATGAACCAGGTGTTAGAAAATTAAAAGAACTATTATTTGAAATAATATCTAGTATTAATTTAGATTTATTAAAAAATAAAAATAATTTTACTATTCCCTTAACTATAACTATTGAATTAATTGAAAATATATTAAAAGATAAACACAAAATAAAAATTTTGCAAATAAATGATGAAAATCGTGTAGGTTTAATTAATGGTTTATGGGCAAATGCATATGGAAATGGAGGGATGTTAAATATTGAAGCATCATTTTTTTTAACAAGTACATTCTTAGATTTAAAATTAACAGGAATGCAAGGAGATGTTATGAAAGAGAGTATGGCTGTATCAAAAACTTTAGCACTAAGTTTGATAAACAATGATTTATTGGAATCTTTAATAATAGATTTTGAAAAAACTAAAAAACAAGGCATTCATATTCATGTCCCAGAAGGAGCTACACCAAAAGATGGACCATCTGCTGGAGCAGCAATTACATTAGTAATTTATAGTTTATTAACAAATAAAAAAATAAAAAATAATTTTGCAATTACAGGTGAAATATGTTTACGTGGTAATATTACAGCAATTGGTGGATTAGAATTAAAAGTTTTAGGTGGGTTAAAATCAGGAATAACTAATTTTATTTATCCTGAAGATAATTTAAAAGACTTTAATTTATTATATGAAAAACATTTAACATTATTAGAAAAATGTAATTTTTATAAAGTAAACCATATTAATGAAGTATTAGATTTAATGTTAGAAGAAAAATAATTAAATGGTATTAATTTTAAATTTATAATTATATTTTATTATATTAATAAAATATAATGTCAAATATTCATCCTATAACATTTACTTTAACAAACATAATTAAAATAATTTCTTTTATGTCACCTTTTTTATTATCATTAACTATTATATTATTTTCAATATTAAGTAATAAAATATTACAAGGTTTAGTACTTTTAATTGGTATAGTTATTGTAACATTTATTAATTATTTATTGAAAAATATTATAAAATCAAAACAAAGTTCTACATCAAGTCCATTTTGTAATATACTTCCTTTTCCATTTACATATAGAGAAGGTGAATCAGTATATGATTCTCCATCATTAAGTACTACAGTTTTAGCCTTTATAATGAGTTATTTAATGTTTCCTATGTTTACACATGGAGATATAAATCCGGCAGTAATAGTATTTGGTTTAGTATTAATTTGCTTAAATGGCGTTGTAGAATTTAATGATAAATGTAGTCAAGCAGGAGGAATAGTTCTTGGTTTTATTATTGGTTTAATTATGGGAATAATATATTATAATTTAATTGTAAATAGTGGACATAGAAATGGGAAAGATATAGCATACTTTAATGATACAATTAGTAATAATACTCAATGTAGCAAACCTGGTCCAACAAAATTTAGATGTACAAAATATGTAAGAGGTGATCGTGATAAAGCAGGAAATTATAATCTAAAACCTCCTGAAATAGAATCTTCATATAATTTAATTATTCCTAATAGTGAAACTAATTTTCAAATGTCACAAATATATGCAGACCCTAACGAAATAAGTGGTAGTTTTTATAAAATACGTACTTATAAAAAAGGTGGACAACAAGGTTCAGGAGCAGGTTATCAAGAAGCAAAGCATTTTAGTAATTTATTAAAATGTAGTGAGCCCATTGAAGATGCTAGTTATATACATTTTGGGGGTTTACGTGGACGTCAAGGCGATGCATCTGGATATAATGAATTTATAGTGGATTGTAGTACAAGTCATACTACAACACAAAACATTATAGATATAATTACTGGTTCAAAAGCATGGAAACATCATAAAGATATTAGTATGACTAGTATAATACCTAATATTGGTAAGCCTCAATTAGATTTAATTTCATTAACTTATATTCAAAATAGTAATGGTCAAACTGATGCAACAAACTTTTATTTAATACCCGGTGCAGGTGATAATGTAATATGTGATTCATTAGCTGAAAAAATTGGTTGTACTCAATGTATAAAAACAGATACATTTAGAAAAGGAACAACGTTTAATGTTGCATTAAATTTATTATATGAAAACCCAGAAGCAAATCCTCCAACAAACAATTTTTCAAACAATCCAGGTTTAAATGGTATTACAAACGTTAGAGAGGCTGGATGGGGTTTAACACAATGTCCTAAACCTCCAGAAGATGTAGCACCATTTATAGTTAATTATCATAATATAGATATGAACACACCTACAAGTGTTAATTATGGATATGATGATAATGTAAAAGATAATAGATATGCATATTGGTTAAAAACAGTTAATAGTAGTGATCCATTAAATTTATAAAATAGTTAATTTTTAAAATATATTATTTATTATTAAAAATAATATATTTTTTATTCCATAACATGTAATATTTTTTCTAATTTTTGTTTAATAACAGGTAATATATGTTGTCTATGAAAAGATGCACTCATTAATTGTGGTACATTTGAATTTTGAGAATAAATTATATTAAAATTCTTATATAATACAATAATATTTGCGTTTTCATATTTACTGTCTAAATCTTTTAATTCAAATAATGGTTTATTTAATTTTTTATTTACAGAATTATGAAAATTAAATAATAATACTTTAAATTCTTGTTTAGAATTAATTGTATTAAAATTTACTTTATTTAGTTTTTCAGTTGCATCTTTACTACATTCAGGACATGGTAAATTAGCACATATATTTTTAACAATAAAAATAAGATCTTCTTTAATATCTAAAAAACTTGAATCCTTAATTTTATGTGCAATAGTATGAAATAAATACCATGTATTATTTCCCCATGTCTTATTATCAAAAGACATTAATATATTAATATATTAATATATTAATATATTAATATATAAAGTTTTAATTTAATATAATTAAATATGACTAATTTATTAAATAATATGGATTTATTAAATTATTTTATAAAAAATGATATTAAAGATTTTTCTAATAATGAAAATGATATATGTTTAATCACTAATGCTAGTTTAGAAAAAAATCATATAACTTTAGATTGTAATCATAAATTTAATTATATACCTTTATATTATGAATTATTATATCAAAAGCGAAAAAAAATATTAGATAATAAAAATTTAAAAATTAGTGAAATAAAATGTCCTTATTGTAGAAATATAACAAATAAATTAATTCCATATTATAAATATTATGACATAAAAAAATTATCAGGAATTAATTATCCAGAAAAATATTGTATGAAAATTAATGAATGTAGTTATGTAAAAAATAATATTAAATGTAATAATAGTGCATGTAATACTAATTATGGTTTATTTTGTAACAAACATTTTAAATATAATATAAATGAAGAAACTATAATAAATAATATCAGTATAAATGATTATAATAAATATAAAAAAAAGACAGTAGTCGATTTAAAAAATATTTTGAAAGAAAATAGTTATAAAACATCTGGAAACAAAGAAGATTTAATAAATAGAATTTTAATAAATATAAAAAATATAGAAATATAGAAATAATAATATTATTAATATTAATAATATTATTAATGAGTAGTGATAAACATATTTTAGTTAATTCTATAAAAGATTGGTTAACTTTACATAATAAATTAAATTCATTACAAAAAGAAATAAAAGAAATAAGAAATGAAAAAAAAAAACTAGAATCAAATTTAATAGATGTTATGGAAAACAATAATATAGATGAGTTTACAATAAATAATGGGAAATTAATGTATAAAAAAACAAAAACAAAAAATCCAATTAATAAAGAATATTTATATAAAGTTTTGGAAACTTATTTTAAAAAAAATCCAGAAATAGATAGTAATGATGTTACACAATTTATATTAGAAAATAGATCAATTAGAGAGAATTCTTCTTTAATAATTAAAGAAAATAAATAATAATTAAATATATTATTAATATAATATGAATAAATTTTTATCAAGTATATTTGCTATATTTTTAATATATGGAATAGGAACTTTAATTGCTGGTTTTTTTGATATAAGTATGGTATATATTTTACCATTTGTAGGATGGTTTATAGCATTAATATTATTTTACTTAATTTTAGATGAAAAACATAAAAATATTTTTATGGAAAAGTTAAATGAATTGCAAAATGAATAAATAATTTAAATTTGTTTAGAATCATTATTAATTATTTCATTAATAAAATTATCAGAAACTTTTTCTTTTAAATTATCAAAGATTTCTAGTGATGTTGGTTGTCTTTTAAATTCTCTATTAAAATTATTTATAAAATTATTTACTACATTTGTCTTTTTTTGAAGATCATTATTATCAATAATAGATTCTATAAAATTAATACTATTTCTTCTTTTTATATCTTCAAGTTTTTCTGTATATACAAAATTTTGAGTGCTTTCAATATTATCACAAATTTCAGGTTTAATTATTTCTAAAAATTTTTTTTGTTTTTCTGTTGGATTATTTAAATCTTTTATTGGTCCTCCAGAGAATGTATTATTAAATTTTTTAATAATTTTATAATCAATTGATGGACTTGTTTCCATTAATCTATCAAATTCTTCTTTTGATATTTTAATCATTTGATACACTGGTGTTCTTTCATTTTTAGATTTTGCTAATTCTAATTTAATATTTCTATAAAATTTGTCCCAACTAATAGAACTAACACGATGTGCTTCATTTAACTCGGTTATTTTTAAAAATTGTTGTATCGTAGTAATAATACCTGCTAATATATTAATACTACCAACTATTATAGTATAATATCCAACATATTCAGTTGGTATTCTTTCTTGAGCAAAATTAGCAGTACCAGTTAATGTACTCATTATAATAACAGGTATAGTAAACCATCTATTTTTAAATGCATAGTTAGTTTGAGCTGTAGAATGAAGCCATCTATAACAAATAGCTTTATCCGCCCATTCTACTAAAATTTGCTCATATTGAGAACTCCATTGTGCATTTATTAATGGACTATCTTCTTTAATATCAATATTTACTAAATCATCTTTTTTTTCGTTTTTTTCGTTATTCATTATAATATAAATTAATATTTAAATATAATATTTGTTTAAATATTATATTATATTATATGAGTTGTCAACATAAAATCGCCTTTTTAATTATTACAACAAGTAATAAACGAGACAACTGGAATAATATTAAAGATAGTTATTTATACAATATGACTTTAAAAACATTATTATTAACACAAAATAAAGAATATAATTATAAATTTTATATTGGAATAGATAAAAATGATAGAATTTTTGATAAAAAAGATCAACAAGAAGAAATTTTTAAATTTAATAAAGTATTTAAAAATATAGATTTTGAATTTATAGTATATGATAATAATGAAATACCAAAAGGACATCATACAAAAATGTGGAATATTTTATTTAAAAAAGCATATAACGATAATTTTGATTATTTTTATCAATGTGGTGATGATATAGTTTTTAAAACACAAAATTGGATTAAAGATAGTATAGAAATGTTAAAAAGCAAGAATAATATAGGTTTAACAGGACCAATAAATAATAATAATCGTATTTTAACACAATCTTTTGTATCACGAAAACATATGGAAATTTTTGGTTGGTATTTTCCAGAAGAAATTAAGAATTGGTGCTGCGATGATTGGTATAATATGGTTTATCATCCAAAATATTTATATCCATTACATAATCATTTTGCAGAAAATAATGGAGGTGCACCAAGATATGACATAAATAATGATCCAAATTTTACAGGGAATAATATACCAATGGCGCGTCAGCAAGTATTTTCTCACAATGTTATGATGTTACGATTACAAGCACAAACAGTTGCAAATAAATATAAACCATTAATAGATGAATACATTAAAAATCATTCAATTTAAATTATTTAATATAAATGTCTTGTATGTTCTCCTATATAAGGTGGAAATAAATTTTTATTATAAATAAACAATTTTACATTATTTTGTTTAATTGCATTTAAATGAAAATATCTATGTTCACAATCATATATATTAGGATTAATTATATATTTAATATTATATTTATTAAAAATAGATTCAATATTTTTTGGATTAAATAATGTTAAATCTATTAAACTTCTATAATAACAATTTATAAATTTTTTTATTTTATAAATTCCAAAACCACCAAAAGCAGATTCACATTCTAAAAATTCTTTATTTATTATTTCAGTTTTAAATTCTTGATTCATTAAATTTATTAGTTTTATAACATTAGCAGAATGCCAACAAGAATATTGAAAATCTTTAAAATTTAATGCCCAAAAATCATAATAGTTAGCATTATTAAAAAATAAACCATCCCAAATATTTACTTTTTTTTCATCCAAAATTTCTTTTAAAATATTAATATTAATAGGTTTTGATGATACATCATCCATATCAATCATAATAAAATAATCATATTCACTATATTCATTATAAATTTTATTTAATATTTTGTTTCTAGCTTTTTCTATATTAAGTGTTCTAATATTTGTTAATGGATCTTTATTTATTATAATATCAATATCAAATTTATGTTTTAATTCTACAAGTTTTTTTAATGTATAATCATTTGACATGTCAAAACTAATAATTATTTTAGATTTAGTAAATAATTCTTGAATTTTTGATATATTATTAAATACATCATCTAAATACTTTTCACAATTTTTAACACATCCACATATTAAACAACATGTCATAATAAATATATAATAATAAAATTTTATATATTTATTTATTTTTTATTAATATATTAATTATAACTATTAATTAAATTAATCCAATAACTTAATTTAATTTTTTCCATATTAAATTCATTATTTTCAAATTTTTTTTTATAATCATTAATTGTATTATTTAATAAATTATTATCAATAAGATTCCAATCATTAACAATTAATACTGGTAAATTGTCATATAATTTATCAATGGATGATGTTTTAACAATAGGAATACATCCTAAACATAGTGCTTCCCAATTTCTGTGACAATCTAGTCCACCTCCATGTGGGCATATTACAAACGCAAAATCTTTTTGTTTATTCCATGTTATTAATCTAGAAACTTTACTTTCTTCATAATATACTAATTCTTTATTAATTTTTTGAAAAGCATCTTTTCTATCATATCCTAATTTTGTATTCATAGAAAATTGAAAGTTAGCATAACATTTTATATTTCG
>MDSZ01080601.1_pt1 | contig 12115 bp, 10 predicted proteins | sample 811201 | NCBI WGS metagenome assembly MDSZ01 (sample SAMN05326647, study PRJNA326480) | marine metagenome | isolation source: seawater | place: Indian Ocean: North | collected 2010
CAATATAGTCATAAAAATTTGGGAATGCATAGAAAGCTCCTTTGGGAACAGCGCATGTTATATTATTTAGTTCATTAAGTAGTAATAGCATGTGATTTCTTCTTTTTAAAAATATATTCCTCATTTCGCTTACACATTTTTGATCTCCTGTCAGTGCTATAATGCCTGCTTTTTGAGATATTGAATTTGCACAAGAAGTTGCTTGCCCTTGTATTTTTGCCATAGCTTTTATTATTTCTTTAGGACCAGAAGCATATCCAATACGCCACCCAGTCATTGCATAAGTTTTTGATAAGCTAAAACAGGAAATCACAGATGCTCCTATTTTTTCAGAACGGTTTAATTTTTCAGCACTAAAAAATTCACCTTCATAGACTAGTCGTTCATAACACTCGTCTGATATTACTACCCAATTATGTTTTTTCGCGATTTTGAGGATACGACATATCGCCTCTGGGCGCCAAACTCCACCAGTAGGGTTTGATGGTGAATTTATTATAATACATTTAATCTTCGGTGATGATTTATTTTCCAGGTCCTTAAAATCTGGCTCAAAGTTATGTTCAGGTTTAGTTTTTACAATAACAGGAACACCATCCGATAATTTTACAAATTCAGGGAATGATACCCAATATGGTGAAAATACAACAGCCTCATCGCCTGGATTAATTAAAGCTTGGCATGCATTATACAAACTATGCTTTTCTCCATTTGACACCAAAACCTCAGAAGGACTATAATCGATATTATTTTCCCTATATAGTTTTTCGCATATAGCTTCTCTAAATTCAACCATCCCGGGCCCAGCGGTGTATTTTGTAAAGCCATCATCCATTGCTTTTTTTGCCGCTTCTATAATATGATTTGGAGTGTTGAAATCAGGTTCTCCAACTGAAAAATTAATTATATCAATGCCTTGCGAACGCATTTCGGTAGCTTTTGTTGCCATCTGAAGAGTAAAAGAAGGAAGAACTTTTTTCACTCGGTTAGAGATGTAATTATTCAAATTTTGTGTTGCCTTTGGTGATATTTAATAGAATTGAACTTAGATTCATCTTGTTCAATTTCATTTTCTTCGATTTTATTTCCAGTAGAAAGTTTTTTCCTTTGCTTGTTGTATTTCTTTCTAGAATTTAAGTTTTGTGTTCTTCTTTTGTTTTTTCTACTTCTTTTTTGATTAGAATAATGTTTTTTTTGCTTCTCTAGTTCAGAAACATCTATGGCTTCCACGTTTTTCTCTTCAGAAACTAGTTTTACACCTTGGTTTTCTTTTTCAGATTTAGGTTTATCTTTAATGAAGTTAAATGTATCTGTATTAAACATTCCAAAAATGGTTCCATACCCTCGTGTAAGACCATTCCCAATTCCTATATAACTGGGGAGAAAAAAGTTTGTTTTAAACTCGCCACTAAAAGATCCCCACCTTTTTTCATCAACTGATTTTGGGAATAAACTTGGGACAATTATTTTTGTATATACCTTTTCGTCAACCGCAGACCCAAATTCTTTAATAATAAAAATTAAATTTTGAGCTAAAAGCATATTTAGAAATTTGATTTTTTCCTGTTTCTTTATTTTTCTGAATTTACTACCTGTAGATTGATTGAGAGCTACCCAAGGGGTAAGAAAACGATAGTGCATTAACTTATCTGTCATTCGAAGTTGGTTTTCTGATAAATCACTTTCATTATTTACTACATTAAAAGAAATATTACCAAAATCTAGTGTTTGGATTTTTTCTTTTAGAGAAAGCACTGGATCTACACCTTCCTTTAACCCGATTAAAAATATTTGTTCATTTAGAATCTTTACCTGCACACGCGGATACAAATATTTTTCTCTGTTTTTACCATTTATCATAGATATAACAGGCTCATTTGGGTACTGTTTCATAAAAACACCTTTTACTTGATAGGGCGTTTTACGAACAGGCTTGTCGGTTACAATTCTAACAACAACTGATTCTATATTGGATAATGAATCATTCATATGAAAAATTAGATAAAAAACTACTGGCTCATAGTATCAAGAAACTCATTATTGTTTTTGGTTCTTTTAATTCGACTTAACATAAAATCCATGGCCTCTTCAACTTTCATATCATTTAACAACTTTCTTAAAATCCACATTCTTCCTAGCTCTTTTCTAGATAATAAAAGTTCTTCTTTCCTTGTTCCTGACTTAACAATATCAAAAGATGGGTATAACCTTTTATCACTTAAACGCCTATCTAATACAAGCTCCATATTGCCAGTTCCCTTAAATTCTTCGAAAATGACTTCATCTGCTCGACTTCCAGTATCAATTAACGCTGTTGCTACAATAGTTAAACTTCCTCCTTCTTCTGTATTTCTAGCAGCTCCAAGAAACTGTTTGGGTTTTTTTAAAGCGTTAAAATCAACACCTCCAGATAATATTTTCCCGCTATGTGGTATTACAGCATTGTGAGCGCGCCCTAGTCTTGTAATACTATCTAGCAAAATGACTACGTCATGACCATATTCTACTAATCTTTTTGCTTTTTGTAAAACCATGTCAGCAACTGACACATGTCTTTCTGGAGGCTCATCAAATGTAGAGCTAATAACCTCTGCATCTACATTTCTTTTCATATCGGTAACCTCTTCCGGCCTCTCGTCAATCAATAAAATTATACGTTTTGTTTCAGGGTGGTTTTTACTTATTGCATTTGCCAATTTTTGAAGTAAAATGGTTTTCCCTGTTTTTGGCTGCGCAACAAGCAAACCTCTCTGTCCCATGCCAATAGGAGAAATTAAATCCATTATTCGCATTGAAAAGTTTTTTTCATCTGTTTCTAAATTAAACTTATCCTCTGGGTACAATGGAGTAAAGTTCTCAAATAAAATACAATTTTTAATTTCTTCTGGTGGCTTATTGTTGATTTGTTCAACGCGTAAAAGCGCATAAAAGCGCTCCTTAGACTTAGGGGGCCTTATTTGTCCAGAGACTTGGTGACCTGTTTTAAGCTGAAATCGTTTTATTTGAGATGGGCTTACATAAATATCATCGGGACCTGGAAGATAATTAAAATCTGGTGATCTCAAAAATCCATACCCATCCTGCATAACCTCTAAAACCCCCTTTGCTACAACGCTCCCCTCGTTTTTAGCTTGGGTTTCCATAATTTTGACAGTTAGTTCTTGCTTGTTTAATCCAGAAATTCCACCTTCAATTTTTAATTGACTAGCATATTCAGTTAGTTCGCGAATACCCAACGATTGTAATTCATTTAAATCCATAAAAAACTTTCATATAAAACATTTGGAATATAAAAAATGCAACTCTGTGACATCAGAGAACGAAACTTACACTAAATTATATCAGCATCAAATGATATTTCTAACGCTTTGTAAATCTCTTCTGCGATATAATGACTGCCAAAAATAAGACCAATACATCCATTGTCTACATCTTTTTTTAAATTTTTTAAGCAATTTTTCAATGTACCTAGTTGTAAGAAGTTAGATCCCTTACTTGACATTTCTTTATATAGTTTAGTACCAGATAAAAGTAGTTCATTGGAACTATTAAAAACATATATCTTATTAAAACACTTTGTGACCAAATTATTTATTTTATCTACGCTCTTACCTTTTTTTAAGCACATTATACCAACCAGTTGTTTGTTTGGATATATTTTTTTTAAAGTATTAATTGTGACTTCTATACCTTTTACATTGTGGGAAACATCAAAATATATATTCTCATTCAAAGTCTCCATCCTTCCAGGCCACTTAACACTTCTAATTCCTTCTCTAAAATTTTTTTGTTCTATCAATTGATCAAAAATTCTGGCTGATTCTATAGCCAATATCGAATTTTCAACTTGATGTTTCCCGAGAAGTGGAATAAAATATTTTTCATCTTTGTACCAAAACTCGGTTCCATTAGAACTAATGTTTACATTTGTTAAAAGGTCTAGTTCTGTTTTGTATAGTCTTGAATTTAACTTTTTCGCTTTTTCTAAAATTACATATTCAGCTACCTTGTCTTGTTTGCCAATTATTACAGGAATATCTTTCTTAATTATACCGGCTTTTTCATAGGCTATAGATTCGAGCGTTTCACCTAAAATGTTCTGATGATCGTAAGATATTGGAGTTATGACTGATAATTCTGGAGATACCACATTTGTTGAATCTAGTCTTCCTCCTAAGCCAGTCTCAATAACAGCGATGTCAACTTTATGCTTATCAAAGTAATGAAAGGCCATCGCAGTAGTGACCTCAAAAAAAGTTGATTTAATTTGCTCAACTTTATTATAAATATTTTTAAAAAACGTAGCTACATCATAATCTGATATTGACTTCCCATTTATACGAATTCTTTCATTAAATCTTATTAGGTGCGGGGAAGTATATAATCCTACTTTTTTCCCAGACAAACACAATATCTTATGTAAAAAAGCAGACGTGGTCCCTTTGCCATTTGTACCTGCAACATGTATACATTTAAAATTGTTCTGAGGGTTGTTTAATTCATTCAAAAGATTAATGGTGTGATCTAAACCAAGCTTTACACCTCTTCTTTGTAGGTTAAATAACTCTTTTAATATACTAGAGTAGTTCAATATGCTTTATTGAATTAATTGGGAAGCTCAAAAATTTACCCGCGAGAACACTGAAGGGTTTTATCGAATCAGTTACGTAACAATTAATTCTTCTAATATTACTTGAGTTTGCTTTAATACCCTCAGTTCTTAAAGTTTCTTCTACAAATTCGGTGGAGGCTTTTCCAGAATCAATGAGCTTAATCTTCATTCCTAATATTTGAGATATTATAGGTTTGATAAGTGGATAGTGGGTACAACCAAGTATTACGGTATCAACATTAGACTCTTTAATTTCCTTTAAATATGTTTCAGCAATTGATTTTGGAACGTCACCACTTATCCAACCCTCTTCTGTTAAAGGAACAAATAATGGGCAAGCTTTACTAAAAACATTTAAATCACTATTTATATTTAATAAGGTTTTTTCATAAGTTTTAGATGATATTGTAGCTGTAGTTCCCAATACTCCAATCCTGTTGTTTTTACTCTTCTTATTTGCCAATAGTGCACCTGGATTGATTACACCTATAATTGGGATGCTAAATTCTGATCTAAGAAAATTCAAAGCTAATGCCGAAGCTGTATTGCAAGCAATGACTATCAACTTACAGTCTTGAGCAATGAGCCAGTTGGTTATTTGTTTTGAAAAATGTTTTATGCTTTTTGAACTTTTATTACCATAAGGTAGCCTGGCTGTGTCCCCAAAGTAAATTATTTTTTCATTCGAAAATTTATTTGCCAATGCATCTACCACGGTCAAACCACCTATGCCTGAATCGAAAACACCTATTGGTCGGTTGTCCATTTGCTATTCCTCTGCCAATAGTTTTTCTCTAGATTTTTTGAATCTTATTATAGCTTCATAAATTGATTGGGCAATTCTTTGGCGATGAGTCGCTTTTTTTAAGGATTTTTCTTCCTTTGGATTAGATAAAAATCCGACTTCGATCAAAACACAAGGCATCGATGCTCCAATTAATACATAAAAACCTGCCTGTTTAACACCTCTATTCTTTGATGTTAATCTTTTGCCCATCTCCATTTGTATCATAGATGCTAAATCCTCACTCTCTTTCATAAACATACTTTGCGCCATCGTAGCCATTATTAAACCTTCTCCAGTCAAATTGGTATAGTTATCATTTTTTTCTTCAAACTGAATAACAGAGTTTTCTCGCGCAGCAAGAGCCACAGCATCTTCACTTTTCCCAGGGCTCAAAAGGTAAGTCTCAAAACCATGTATTGTTCTATTATTGTGGGCATTTGCATGGATGCTTAGGAATATTTTACCATTATTATCATTAGCAAATTTTGTTCTATCTTTGAGCGGGATGAATACATCTTCCTCCCTAGTATAATGAACTTTAATATTGGTGTTGGTTTCTAAAAGCCTCCCTATTCTTTTTGAAATATCTAAAACTATATCTTTCTCTTTTGTACCATACCTACTCATAGTTCCACCATCTTTCCCGCCATGCCCAGGGTCTAAAATGACAGTATCTAATTTCCACCTTTCTTTAACATCTTCGATAGGCACAATGTTTTTACTTAACGGTGTACGAAGTGTGATTACAATTTCATTTGGATCAAGGTTTTGGTACCAATCATGACTAATTACTTTTGAACCAAGTTTAAATGCAATTTGGGCCGTCTCTCCAATCTGATCAGATTCAACTTTCCTAATTACCCCTGTTACTTCTGAGTCTCTTAAAGAAACTGTATCGACTAAAGCGCCAGAAACTGTTATATAATACCATCCATGTTTATTTATGAATGAACTAATATTTCTCTCAGAAAAAGGCTTTCTTGTTTTTAAACGTATTATTGTGCCGTTAGATTTTTTTTGTACAGTCATTCCTATTATATTGAATCTAACGATATCAATATCTAGAAATTCTTTAGTTTTATCGAAATTAAGGCCAGGAAGGACAGTAGACTTTAAGATATTAAAAAACTCTGATGCTGGTAAATATAAATCATCGCTTTCAATTACTACCTTATCTGGCATGTGATAAGGAACATCTTCCACTAAAACAAAACTAGTATTACCTGATATTTTTATTCTTTTATTTTTTATATATAGTACTAGTTTTTTTCTATCTTTATTTTCATAAAGCCTTGAAGATAACGCCCTAGCTAAATCTTTTGTTGAAATATATAATTTAGATTTTCCAATTAATCTTTGTATTTCAGATTGAGTTCCTACGCTGCGGTTAAAAACTTGTATAGATGCATATAAACTGCAAAAAAAAGATGGGCAAATTATTAATCCAAGAATAAAGATCTTTATTATAAATCTATTCATTTAAGGATCAATAATTAGTAATAAGGTTTAAAAATTTTTAATTAATGATATAACTAAAACGTTATACCAATAAATAGGTTAAAAAATATAAATAACGGCGCCCTAGAAACATTCAGGGCACCGTTAGGCAAAACAAATAGAACTCTACTTCTTACTATACCACATTACAAGAATCATCAGTGCTAGGATCCCTGCGAAACCTGCATCGCCAAACTGAGACATAATACGACCTAGTCCAGCTATAACACCGAAGAAATCATCAAACAGGATCCCAACGACAATTCCCACAACAACTAATGATTTTAGTAGTTCTGTTATAGTACCGAGCCACTCGTTGAGTGTTTTTATACCATTTAGCATAGTTTACTCCTGTTGGTATAGGAAAAATTTGGACTTTTTAGCTTAGCCCAAATTAATTCCTATGTTAATTATCCCAAAAACGAGAGAAATACCAACAGAGCCAAAAGCCCAGCAAAACCTCCATCTAAAAAGGTGTTTACTAGCTCAACAATACCTCCGATTGGGTCAAACCCAGTAGAATAAATAATATTGACGAATACAAAAAGCACTATCAAAGCCTTTATAACGCCAACGATTCCAGATGCTGCATTGGCAACGGTTGAGTTAACATCAGCCATGCGAATACCTCCTTGGTTTGGTTTCTAACGAAAACAGGGACACCTTGCCCCCGTTACTTTTAATAGATTGTTCTTTGTCTGTGGTTAAATTCAGAGTCAATCTTTCCATTACCTTAATTTACTAATAAATAGCCAACAACAATAAGATTATTATTTAATTTTGAAAATTTCATTTACAACGTTAAGAACGTCTACAGGTTTTACAGTCTCAATACAGAGTTTGCACAGTCTCCAATGTTCTCTTTTATGTGTACATTTCTCAACTGGCTCTAAAACTCGAACACTTGGTCCATTCGGTTTGGTCAACTCTGGGTTCTGAGAACCAAAAATAGATATAACCGGAATATTTAAATAAGAAGCAAGATGACCAGCCATTGAATCAGGCCCTATCAGTAATCTTTGATTCTTTAACCAGATACTAAATTGACCCAAGTTTCCTCTAAATATTTTTAGTGATTGATTAACTCTAACTAAGGAGTCAATTATTCCAATAGTTTCATTTACTTCAACAATTGCTACTTTATATTCTTTAACTAAAGCTGTCGCTAATTCAATCCACAGTTCGTTTGACCATGTACGTGCAGAGTCGCCCGCTCCTGGATGTAAAACTAAATACCCACCTTCGTTATAGTTAGTTGTACAATTTTTAATATATTTAGGAACCCCAATGCTAGAAATCAAATGAAGGGCTCTATCTTTTTGATGAAGACTGTATGGGAATTCAATAGTTTTATCTAGAAAATAATGCCCCCCCGTAAAACCATAGCCTATAGAGTACTTGCTTTTTATCTGATAAAGAAACCAGTTATTCCTAATATCTCCTCGAAAATCTATAGCCAAATCAATATTTTTTTTCTTAACCGAACTAGCGAATTCCCGAGATTGCCAAATCTTATAAATGCTTAAAGGCCTTTTTTTCCATTTCGCATCAAATGGGATAACTACATCGAAAGCTTTAAGAGTTCTAGCTAAAGGCTCTGCCTCAAACGAACAAACTAAAATTATTTTTGCTTTAATAAAATGCTTACGTAAAGACTCAATTGCAGGAAGAATAATTAGAATATCACCGATGCAATAATATTCAGTTACTAGAATGGTCTTTATATTATTAATTGAAGGAAGATTTTTTCGTGCTTTTTTTATGCTATACATAAAAAATATTGGACTTAAGACTTTACTTAATATTTTTGCCCAAAAAATAAATTTCGGTTTGAAGATTTCTTGATTCAATTATCGATCCCTATAAGGTTATAGTAATCATATAACTTTTTAGATACTTTTGAAATATCATGATTTTTATAAACCCATTTTTTCCCTTTTATTCCTAAATCAATTATTTTTTCTTTATTTTTAATTAATCCTCTCAATTCATTTTCTAAAGTTTCTTTATTAATATTCACAAAGGGATGATCTGGTATAAATTTTCTATATTGACTATTTAATTCTGTGAGTGTGCATATACCCATAGAAAGTGATTCTACAGAATTCATACCATACCCCCAACCACCACGATCCCCAATCTGATCTATAAACAAATCACAGCGTTGCTTCCTGTTTATAGCTACCTCAGATGTTTCCCCTTCGATTAAATCAAACTCCACAATTTTTTCTTTTTCAAGTTTTTTGCAAATTTTAATTATGTCATCAGATCCTTTATAAATCCTGTTAGTTGGTGCGTGTCCTATTCTAATTTTTTCATTTAATTTTTTCTTTGGGGAAAAAGCTTTTGTCTCAAAAGGTAAAAATAAATACTTTATGTTGGGGTGCTTGTATAACAAGTCTAATTCGTTTGTAATATTTAAATCGCTATTTTTGTCGATGAATGGCATTACACCCCTTGTCCTTAAGTCTTCACCATGGTAATGACATATGATTTTTTTCCCAATTGATTTTAATCTTTTAACAAAAAACTCATTTTTTAAAAAATCTATACCGCTTTCAAAATGAAAAACGTCGAAATCATAAAATGAATACTTTTTTATTGCTTTTAATACCATTGGTCTCCACAAGTAATCTTTAAAGTCTACAAATCTCCTTTCTAGAGCACCTTCTGGAGACCATTTGGGTGGGAACCCGCTTTTTTCTTTTTTATAACCAAGCTCTCCTCTATATAATTTGAAAAATGTGTTTCTAAGTTCTGACATCCATGGTATGGTAAAATTAAATGGGAGGTTTAAGCATATATCATCTTGATAGTTTTTTGGTGATTTAAAAAAAGTCACAGTTCTACAATAATGCCCATTTTTCTCATGAGTTTTTTTCCAAAGAGTTAAGGTCCCAACTGTATTCTCGGGTGATATGTATAATATTTTTATGATAATAACCTAACGTAAAGATCAATAAGCCTGTGACTAATAAAATCCCAATTGTAATGTGATTTAATTTTTTCTTGATTAAATAATAGGTCTTTATTTGAAATGTTATGCATTGCATTAATTAAAACGTTGGACAATGATTCAATATTTCCAGATTGAAAAAACTTTAAGCCTTTAAATTCGTATCGCTTCATGGGTGGTAAATCTGCGCACACCACTTTACACCTTGCTGCCATAAATTCAAAAAGTTTTGTTGGCGTCCCTATTCTAGTAAGTGGATTATCATTAAATGGGATAACACCAATCATATGGCTTTCAAGCTTTCCCCAAATATCTTTGTGTAGTACATGGTCATGTAAAAATATAACATTATTCATTTTTAATCTGTTTATTGCACTATAAACATCGCTTTTAAAACGATTTGTTCTAAAACTACCGTATAATGACACTGTAACATCTGGAATTTCGTTTACAACAAAAGGTAAAGCTTCAATAAGTTCAATAATACCTCTTTCAGGGGCTAAACTTCCGTGATAAATAATTGAATTTTTTATTTTTTTTTTATTATCATTTTCATTTATAAAATCTTTTGAAGGGAAATTTTCTAATATTATGGGGTTAAACCCTTGAGCTTTATAATTCGAATTAACTATAGCAGAACTTGCAACAATTATTTCATTCACATGTTTCAAAAATTGTTTCTCTTTAAAAATCCAATATTTTTCTTTTAGACGTTTTATGTTTTTATTCCATCTAGAAAAGGTGTTAATTATTGCTGGATAGTCTTCATGTACATCATATATAACTTTTGCACCAGTTGAAATCTTAATATCAATTGCAAGCGAAAATAATTGAGGTTCATGTATATGAATTACAAAAATTTTATTTGTATTTAAAATATTATTAAATATTATTTTTTTATATTGTGATATAGATATATTGTCCGAAAAATTTAAGTGAACTAATCCTTTCTCAGATAAATTTTTGGAATTAGATGACCGAGTATAATATTTTACCTCAAAGCCATTTCTCAATAATGTTAAGATTTGTCGATGGTAAATTCTTTCATCATCAGGAAAATGCAAGCATGAAACAACAACTATCATTTTATAAAACTTTTTAATATAATTTTTTCGTTTTCATTAATAATCATCACATACCAGATCAAGGGGTACATAAACATCAACAATGTTCGAGCTAAAACACCCTCTCCTAGGAAGAAAGCCATTCCAAAAAACATAATTGGGTAAAAACATGCCATTAAATTGTAGTTGGTGGGATAAATTTTATTGGAATAAATATATATCATCAAAGTCATAAGAAAATAAGCAATACAAGTTGCCCAAGCAGATCCGATTACTCCATATTTAGGTATTAAAAAAACATTGAATAAAATATTTGAAGCCGCACCAACAAATCTAAACCATGGTATAAATTTAGTTTTATTTTTCACATATACTCCAGGAAGCTGAATTACATACATTCCAAAAAAGAAATAGGCTAATAAAATCAAATAAACCACTTCTCCAGCTGCCCAAAACTGTTCCCCGATAAGTGTAGCGTCTCCTATTTTTATTTGCATTAGTTCTTGAACCCACAAAGAAATAGTTAGCACAACAAAACCAAGCAGGCCAAGAAAAATTGTTGCTGATATAGAAAAGTCATTTCTGGCCTCTTTTTGTTGACCTCTTTTTAGAAAATAAGGTGTCCATCCCATATTAAAACCCATAACAACAATTAAACCTAGCATCCCTATTTTATGTCCAGCTGAATAAAGACCTACCGATGATGAGCCATCAATCATTACTAGCAAATATCTGTTTGCAAGTTCCATTATCATAGTAAAAATTCCAGCAGGGAGAAAAGGAAGCCCAAACTTTAAAATCTTTTTTGCAGCCGAGAGAGATGATTTTTTGAGATTTAACCTTTTTAAAATTACGGGGAAAGATAAAACTAACAATAAAAGAGAAGAGATTAAATTTGCCAACAGAACACCTTCTATTCCTCTCTCTAAATGTACAACAAAATATATATTGAGACCCATTGTTGCCAAAACGTTTAATAAATTAAAAATAACAAATTGAATTGGTTTTTCTTCGGCTCTTAGAAGAAGGATTGACAAATTCCACAAAGCATCACATGCTAAAATTCCAGATAAAAGCATAATTAGTTTGGGCTCCTCTATAGACAATATATATATAGATAGTATTGGGCTATATAAATATATGACAGCAGAGAAGGCAATGGTTGTTATTACCTGCATTGTGTATATTGTAGACAAATA
>MDSZ01084091.1_pt1 | contig 12115 bp, 18 predicted proteins | sample 811201 | NCBI WGS metagenome assembly MDSZ01 (sample SAMN05326647, study PRJNA326480) | marine metagenome | isolation source: seawater | place: Indian Ocean: North | collected 2010
TACTTTTGTTTCCAAAATGATATCCTAACATATTAAAACATATATCTGAAATTCTATTTATATTAAAAGCATCCTCATCCCATATTCTTTGAGGAACAATCCAATAATTAATTAATAATTTTTTTGTAAATTTATTTGATGTAAGAAAAAATTCTAAAAATTCCCATAAAATACCCAATATAAATGCTAATTTATAATTATTTTTTACGTATATTCCAAATACATAAAAAAATAAAAAATGACTAATTGATAATAAATCAAATATTTTATTGTATTTCATTAATTTATATTAATTTATAAAATAAATTTATATTATTGAAAAAAATAAAATATATATATAAATATAAATGGATAGTATTAATAGTTCTGTATCAAATTTATTGTCTACAAATATGTGCTCGCCTTTAATTAGTTTTATTGTTATTTGTATAGTTTATGCTTTATCACTTATTCATTCAAGAAATATTTTGAAAAAATTTAATAATGTAAGAATGGAAAATTTATATCAATTATTTTCATTATATGAAGTTAAATTTTTAGTTGTAATGGGTGTCATTTTATATGGATTATGCCAATATAATCAAGTAACTCTTGCTTGGACATTCTTATTCTTACCCCCTATATATTTAATGTTAAAATCATTATGTAATTTCTTGTTTGTTTCACTCGCTCATCAAAACGCCCCCAAAGAAGATCCTAATAAAAGTAATAATTTGAATCAACAAGAATTAATTCAAAGTTTATTAAAACAAACTCAAGCAACCTCCTCTGTAGATAAAACTATTAATATGAATTCTAATGTTAATACAAATAATAATTCTATTGATTTACATCATCCTATGAATAGTAATGATAACTTAAGTCCACCATTGAATTCCATCTACAGCTCATTAATGTAATATTTAAATATAAATTATATTATATTCTTATGAAATATTTATCTTTTGATGTTGGTATTAAAAATCTAGCATATTGCTCTCTCAATCAAGATAAAAAAATTCTTGATTGGGGTATCATTAATTTAAATAAAAATCCATTATGTCAATGCGGTTTAAAAAAAGATTGTACAAAAGTAGCAACTTATCAAGTAACTGATTCTGATAATCAAGTAAAATATTGTTGCACAACTCATTTAAAAAAATATAAAAAGAAAAAGAAATTAAATACAAATTATGATTTATTTAAGTTATCTCAAATTATGATCGATGAATTAAATTTAAAAAAAGATTTTTTAAATCATGAAATTATTTGTATTGAAAATCAACCAGCTCTCAAAAATCCAACTATGAAATCCATTCAAATGTTATTATATAGTTATTTTATGATTGAAGGTGTAACTAAAGATAAATCTGTGGAACAAGTTCATATGATTAATGCTAGAAATAAATTAAAGGTATACAATGGACCACCAGTAGAATGTAATATAAAGGAAAAATACAAACGAAATAAATATCTTTCGGTTGAATATACGAAGAATATGATTTTACAACAAGATAAAAAATTTATAGATTTATTTGATGAATCTAAAAAAAAAGATGATTTAGCTGATGCTTACCTACAAGGAATTTATTATATTGATAAATGAATTATAATTTTATATTCTTTAATAAATCTTTTGAGTTATAGTGTCTGCTGTGAGGTGGATAATTTCTATATTGCCATCCAGTTTTTTTATCTTTTAGTAATAAATTATTGTTATGTTCTTCAATTTTCATTTCTCTGCTAATTTTAATATATTTAGATATATCCCAATTAAATTTAGTTGGATAATCCACAATCCAACCTTTTTTACCAATTAAATTTTTGATTTGATGAATTGTTTCAGTTTTATTAGTTAACATATCTTTTAAATGTAAATTTTTAGATCTAAAATATTTTTTATAATAATTAATATGAGTTGTAAATATTATATTATCTTTTAATTCATTTATAATAATTTTTCTTTGTTTATATATTTCAATATAAATTTCAATTAGTTTACTAACATCATAATCAATAAATTGGATTGCTGATATCATTTTTTATTTTTTTTTTTTAATAATAATCAATTTATAATAAAAAAAAAATTAAATTAAATTAAAATTAAATTAAAGATTAAATTAATTAATACACTTCAAACGTAGCATAAAGCCTTGCCATTCTGGCTTGATGCGAGGATTGAATTGTCGTGGAGGCACGACTCGAATACCAATAATAACGAATCTACCTAGAACCTTCTGATTATCAATCAGATTAATCAATCTTTCATAATACATATCATCTGCTCTAGTATCATTTATAAATTGTTCTGTTCCAATAGGATATTCAACCTCATCACCTGGCCTAGCATTATGAGTATTCAATGAAGGATGATAGTAAATCTGCTTTCCAAATGAACGAGACATATTATTTAGAATTATTTTATGTTCTTTATTTGTACTTATTTTCTTTTAATTTAAACAAAATTAAATTTCAAATTAAAATAATTAAGATGAAATTTTTTATCTTTAAAAATTTTATTTGAATTTTTTTTTTTTATTTATAAAATTCATTTTCAAAATGAAAAATAAAAATAACAATATTCACAATGTTTATAAAGATAATAAAAAAAAGAAAAAAAGTATATATGTTAAACAAAATAATAAAGATAAAAAAAATGAGAAAAACAAGGAAAAAATAGAAAAACTTGTAAAAAGGGTGAATCCTAGTAGAACTAGTTTAATGGAAAGAGAATCTAGGAGATATAATGAATTTAATTATATGAATTCAGATTTAATGATAACTCGCATAGGTGGTAAAGGATCAATAAGAAGAAAAAAGAAAAAATGTGTTCGTGGTGAACTTGTTAAAAAGAATATAAAGATAAGTAAAAAGCAGATTAAGGTATCTGCTCCGATTCATTATGAAAAGGATGAATGTTGCGTTTGTTATGAGCGAGTTCAGATGTCAAAAGATAATATAATAGATTGTAATGGTAAGACAAGAACATTATGTTTAGATTGCAAAGGTAAAATGAAAAAGGATGTTTGTCCATTATGTAATAATCATTCAATAGGTTTGAAAATTATGAATCATAAATTTATTAGAATACCAAGAGTATATGATTATGAAGAACCTAGATCAGTTTCTGGAAGAGTTAATATATTTAGATACACAGAAATTTATGAATCACTAGGTTTCATGATTCGCAACGATTTAAATAATCGTGAATCAGATGATTGGTTTTTGAACTATGCTTTAGATTATGATATAAATTAATAAATAAGAATAATTATTAATTAAATTTTTTTTTATTATTTAAAGATATTATAATTATTTAAAGAAATGGAAAATAATTTATTGTTTAAATCATTAATTAAATATTACAAACACAACGATGAAAGTTTGAAAGAGTTTACGAATATAATTAAAAATGATAAAGATATATCTTTGAGAATAATAGATTGGTTTGTTACAAATTTTTCAAAAAAGAATAATATATTTTATGTTGTAAATAATGATAATTTCAATGTATATTATTCATATAAAACTCAATTAAAGTCTTTTTCTAAGAAATATTTTGATCCTTTTTGTAGAAGAAATAGAATAATGGTTGATTTTTATAATAAAAAAATTGAAACAACAATTGGACAATTAAATTTTTTTAAATGGGCAATAGAAAATAATATAATGGATTATATACGTAAAAATTATAAAGATATTGAAAAAGATATCAATCTTACATTTAATGAATCTAAAAAAAACTGTAAAAGAAGAGAACTCTCATTATCTGCTTCAAGAGGATTAATAAAAAATAATCAAAAAATAATTTTGAGATTTGAATAAAAAAAAAATATTTATATATAATAAATGAATCAATTTGATAAAATGTTAGTTCCTGTTTGTTCTTTTTTAAAGAAAAATAGCAAAAATATTAATTTTTTTTTAATTGTTGTATATATTGTTTTGACTTTACCAATAGATTCACTATTTAAAACAAATATTCAATATAAAGTATATTCAGCATTAGATGGAATTTTCGATAATCCAGTAGGTGATTTATTTTTCTTGTTGCTGATATATTGTGCATTTAGAAATTATGATGTAATGATGTTATTATTATTAATTCTATATCATAGAAGATTTAATAAAACATATTAAATAAAAAAAAATTTATTAAAGTAATTATTTTTAAATTTATTTTAAAGTTAAATTAATTTTAAGTTAAATTAATTGTGATTTAATTCTTCTTCTTAACAACTCGCTTCTTTGCTACTGGTTTCTTAGGTTCCGGCGTCATTTCTTCACTTTCATTTCCGCCTTCATCCTCATTATCACTATCACTATCACTCTTAACATAGTTATCATTGTTAACATCTTCTTCATCACTATCAAGAGCATAACCAATAATTCGCTGACTTTGACCTTGGTCTACTCGAAGTTGTTCAGCAACCCATGAAATTCCCAACTTACCATTAATAATCCAAAGACAACTACACTTAACAAGTGCCTTGATATTAGAACCCTTAACCAATACATCTCCCAAAGGATTCGGTTTCTCAAGATCAACAACTTGTTCATTCTTACTCTTATCATAAATCTTACACTTCATAGCATCATCCTTATGTTCAAGCTTGAACTGAAATGAACTTGGCCACTTTCCATCCGGTTCACCAGTTTCCTTGTTCAATGAAACCTTAATTGTTGGATTATAAATTTCATTAATAACATCTACAGACATATTCTTCTTTTTCATCCAAGATTGAGAATTCTGGATTACCTTATTCTTAACAATATTATCTAGTTCTGACAACTTTTCTTCAAGAACTGCAACATCACCACCACCCTTCAAAGATGTTCTTACTGTCCACTTTCCAGAATTCTTTTCCTTATCGGGGAAGTAATTACTATCAAATGGTGTGAATAGCTCTGGAGTATGAATAAACAATTCTCCTCCATCATAATTAATTGATACAAATGTTCCAAATTTAGTAGAACGAACTTGTCCAAATTCGACCTTACTCGGTTCAAAATCCATAGCCTTAAGAACTGGCATTATTACTTTGTTACTTTTTTTGCTTTGATTACTTTTTTGCTTTGATTACTTTTTTTGCTTTGATTACTTTTTTTGCTTTGATTACTTTTTTTGCTTTGATTACTTTTTATTTTTTTTTATTTACTGCTATTTATATTTGAAGATATAATTTTAAATATTATAAAAGTTCAAATTTTTTTAAATAAAACTAATTTAAATAAATAAATAAATAATATTATATATGTGTGAATTTATTAAAAATAATAAAAAATGTTGTAAAAAAAAAATATATGGTGATTTTTGTTTATCTCATAAAAATAGTTATTTATTAAATAATCAAAATATTATAATTTATGATAGATTTACTAATAATATAAAGGATTATTTAAAAAAAGATATTATAAATACAATTGAATACTATAATTTAAATAATTATATGAAAAATAAAAAGAAAGAATATTATTTTATGATATTAAAAGAACATTTTGATTTTATAAAAGACAATACGAATAATTTAAATCATATAATAAAAATACAATATAATATAAAAAAATATAAAAGAAAAAAAGATATAAAATTAAGAGGTCCTGGTTATTTAAATAGAAAAGAATGTATGAATGATGAGGATTTTTTTACTTATATACCTAAAACAGAAATAGAAAATGATTATTTTATATCTTATAAAGATGAATGTAATTCAGTATGGTGTTTTGATGCAAGATCATTAAAAAAATTGATAGAAATGAATATGTCAAATCCATATACCAGAAAAGATATACCTGAATATGTTAAAAATAATGTTGAATTAATTATAAATAAAATAAAATTAAATAATAAATCATTTAGTCATGATGAAGATATAAAAAAAGAAAGAAATAATTCTATTAAACAAAAAACAGTTGATTTATTTTCAAAATTAGAAAGAAGTGGTTTCCCATGTGATATTAAATGGTTATTAAGTTTAAATACAATTCAATTAAAAAAATTATATAGAGGTTTAGAAGATATATGGAATTATCGTGCTCAATTATCCGTAGAATCTAAACGATTAATAGCTCCACCGAATGGTGTTTTATTTAATATTCCAATAAATCAAGTATTAAATATGAATTCACAAAAAAATTTACAAGAGATTGTATTAAATGAATTAACAAAAATAGATAATAGAGATAATAATTTAGGATATATTTATTTTTTAATTGGATTATGTGAGGTGAGTATTGAATGTCATAATACTTATAGTTGGTTAATAGCTTAATTTAAAACTTTTTAAATTATATTATAATATATATGTTATTAACAGACGATAGTTATAATATAATAAGATATTTAGAATCAAGATTAAGTTTGAATTATAATGATATATATTATGATTTATTTCTTTTTTTTAAAAATAAAGAATATAAATTTAAAATTATAAAAGATATAAAAATACCATTTAAAGAAATATATTCAAATTTTATATCAGACAAAATAAGAAACGATTTAAAATTATTAAAAAATGGTAGGAGAGTAATAATAGAAACAAATAATTTAGTATTTAATATAAATATATTTTATAATAATGAAATTTTAGATAAATTTATATCAGAAATAATAAATACAATATCTTTCGTTTCATGTTTATGTGAACATGAATCCAATGAATATACAATTAATTATTATTTAACAAATAATAAAAAATATTTTAAAGAACAAGATTATCCTGATTATGATGTGGTTAATTCAGGTTCAGCTTCTTCCATAGAAATAAATATATGGAGAAAAGAAGAAATATTAAAAGTAACTATTCATGAATTAATTCATTTATTAAATTATGATTATAAAAATGACAGTTTACTACTTAAAGAACATTATATAAATAAATATAATTTAACTTCAGATAAAGTAAATACATTTGAAGCATACACAGAATTATGGGCAAATTTAGTAAATTGTTTTTTAATATCAATGAAAAAAAAAAATGAAGAATATGATTACTTCTGTTTATTTATTAATATTGAAAAACATTTCTGCCGATTACAAAAAAATAAAATTTTTTTTAATTATGATTTAAATAGTAAAAAGAATGATTTAAATAAATATACAAATGTTTTAGCATATTATATTATAAGATGCGAATTATTTAATAATCTTCCAAAATTATTAAAAAATTTTAAAAAAAATAACGAAAATTATATTAAATGTAATTACAATAATATTGAAAAAACTTTATTAACAGAAAATATTCAATTAAAAAATAATTTTAAAAAAATTTTAAATAAATTTATTAATTCTACAAGCCGATTTTCATGCATCGAACTTGAACTATTTAATTAACATACTGACCATCCTTATTAGGATAATGAATCTTAATGTATTTTTGAAGATTAAAGAAAGTTAGTTCATCACCAGCCTTAAGACGAAGAAGCTTCTTCAATGCAGCATCAGGAAGAATATGCCTTTTGTCAGACTCTTTCTGAAGATTATGTGCCTTGCAATACTTATTAATATGCTGAGTAACTGCAGTTCTTGCAATCAACTCATCCTTGCCAATTCCAAGGAACTTTCTAAGTTCGTCCGAAACTGGACCAGGCTTGGCAAAACCACTGGGAGGCTTGTTAGGATCTTGAACTCTCTTGGCACGACCCTTCATCTTCTTTTCAACAACCTTTCTATCCTTATTAACACTCTTTTCCAACTGATTCACTCTCGTTGTCAAAGACTTAATAATTGTAAGAGCAGCCTTCAAATCAGCATGAAGAGCCACAAAATCATCATTGTAATTCATAATACAATCCTTTTGATCTACAGATTCAACGGAATTCTCAACTGGAGTTTCAACCGGTTCCGGCTCAACTGGAGTTGGTGGAGGAGATTCTTGAACTTTCTTTGTCGCTTTCTTAGCAGAAGTCTTAGTTTGCTTGGTGGAGTTTTTCTTAGCAGGCATTATTTTTATATTATTATTTATTTTATTTTCTATTTTCTTACGCACTTATTTATTTATATATTATAACATTTTTTTAAGTAGTTTACGTGTCAAAAATCTCCCTCATTATTTTTCTATATTTATTATCCAACTTTTTATGAATTATATTATAAATTATTATTAAATCACCATTATTAAAACCATTATATCTTAATATTGATGATTTTTTATTTAGTAAATTATCCTCACTTATTAACCTTACCTCATTATTCGGTAATCTTATCTTAAAACTTAATCCAAAATATAATTCAAACAAATTTATATCTTTTATATAATACAAATTATCACCTTTCCTAAATATATTCGCATTATATTCTGTTCGAAATTTTATATTAAATAAAAATTCTCCATTCCTTATATAAAAATCCTTAAAATCTCTTATATATAAATAACATATATAATCAGATGTTTTTATTATAATTATCTTTAAATTATTTGAATAAACATCCTTTAATTTTATAATTAAATCTAATGTAAAATCCTCCTTTAATTTTGATATGTCTATAAATTTATTTGATAATACAATGTCTTTTACACAAGCTTTTGGTTCACCATTAAAATAATTATTTACATTTTTTTTTATAAAATTTGGTAAGGTTTTATACAATAATTTTATTAATTTAAATTCCTCTGAATCTAATATTTTTTCTATATATTTATAATCATCATCCGTCAAATCATATAAATTATACTTCTCTAAAAAATTATACTTCAATTTTAAATCATACTCCTTCTTTTTATAATTATTTGTCAATATCTCATAACCAGCCTGAATTAATATAAACTTTTCGGAATTATCTGACTTATCAGGATGATTTAATAAAACTAACCTCCTATAACTCTTTTTTATCTCCTTTAAATCATCACAATAATCTGGCAATTCGAATATATTATAATAATTTATCATTCAATATATAATAAATATTAATAAATATTAATTCTAAATTTATTATATTCTTATATGAATATGTTATTAAATAACTTTCATCACATAATAATTTAATCAAACTCATCTTTGATTCATCCCTCAATAAAGGTAAATAATAATTTAATATCTCTTTAAATAACTCATTCAAATCAACAACTAAACACTTAAGATAAAAACAAAATTGCTTTATACTATCTAATGAATAATTATTATAAATATTCTCTAATTTTTTTATTATATTTATATAAGGATTATATTCATTCAACAATTTTATACATTTTATATTTATACAAAAATCATCCAATAATCTTTTCTTTGCTATAAAAAAAAATCTTATATTATTCTTTTTTTCAAGTAAATTTTTAAAATATGAATATATCTTATCATTTATATAAAAATTATTTATTATTATATACTTATTAGTATTCAAATAATTATTATAAGTTTTACTTATCTTATATATTATATCCACTAAATTCTTAATTTTCTTATTTTTCATATCAAAAAAATAATAATATTTATTATAAAAATAAGTAATCTCATTCTCAGTAATTGTTGTTTTTTTATCTGTAAATAATTCCTTTATTAAATCATTTATTATATTTAATGCATTATTACCATGCAAAACTATGCTTTGATGATTATCATTTTTTAATAATAAATATATTTTATATACCAGTTTGTAATTATCTTTCATTATTAAGTTTAATTTATCATTCGTTTTTATATAATATATTATGGAATCTACATTATATTTATTAGCAAGACAAGATAGATTAAATAATAAAAATACTTACAATATTGATGATGATCTATTCTACATATTAAAAAAGAAATATAAAAATAAAATTGTTATTGATGAAACTATATTTAAAAAAATTAATAATAAAATTGAAATTATTTTAGATAATGAAATAATTAATCAAATATCTAAAAAACTTGTTAACGATATTTTTAATGATATTCTTAAAGAATAATTTATTCAAAAAAAAAATATATGTATAATATAAAAATGGTTAATATGGAAATGTCTAATCAAAATTTAATGCTTTTAGCTCTTGGTGGTTTAGTTTTATATGTTTTAATGACTCAAAACGGTTCTAGTGTAACTAAAGATGTTTCAAAAAATGTATCTAAAGTATTAGATGGTAATGATAACACTATGATTTTACTACTCGTTGGTGGTGGTTTAATGCTTTACTTTTGCATGAATAAAAATAACGATAATGATGATAATTAATCAATAATTCTATTTATTTAATATTTTTTTAAACTGATTTTTTTAATATTCTTTCAATTTATATTTTATATTTAAAAATATAAATATCATATGATATTAATTCAATTTAATTTTAAGTTATCTCAAACAGAAAAAGGTCACTTTCCACCAAATTGATTCATATTTGGAGACTCATTTCTAATCTTATTTGGACCTCATCCACCAGATTTATTAGAATCTGTTCTACCCATAATACGACTCTGTCATCCACCGCCACTAAAAGAATCCTTATTTCCACCTTTATTTGATCATCCACCACTTAAAGAATCCTTATTCCCACCTTTATTTGATCATCCACCTTTTTTTGAAAAAACAATCCTCTTATTAGCCTTCTTTTTCTTCTCAAATTTTTCATCTATAAAATTAACTTTCGATTTTGATGTAGTCTTCTCTAAATATTTATTAATCTCATCTGTAACATCATAATCTAAGTATTTTTCTAAATCTTTATCACTAACAGATTTAAACATGTCTAATACATCTATGTCTGTTAAATAATATTTATTATCTTTAAAAATTAAATAAAAATTATTTATACGAATATTCGTCCTCCTCATTTAATATATTTATATAAATTAATTTGATTTAATTATTTATTTTTATTTAATATATAATGAAGATCGCAATATCTGGTCCAATGTGCTCAGGAAAATCTACAATCGCTAAATTAATTAAAAAATTTAATAATGAATACGAAATATACTCTTTCGGAAATGAAATAAAAAATATCGCTTATGAACTTTTCGATATGAAAGAAAAAAATAGATCTTTGTTAATAAACATCGCTAATAAAATGAAAGATATTGATAAAGATGTTTGGGCAAAACATATATTAAGAAAAACTAAAAATAATCATAATTGTATTATTGATGATTTACGTTTTCAAAATGAACTCGAATTACTCATTAAAGATGATTGGCATTTTATTGTATTAAATATGGATATAAATGAAAGAAAACAAAGAATTAAAAATGAATATCCTACTAATTATCAAGATCATTTCAATAATATGAATGATATATCTGAAACTGGTAATTTATCTTTTCCACCTAGAAAAACTCTTCACATCAATGCATCACAAAATTTAAATGAAATCTACAAAAATATTGAATATTTTATCAAAAAAGATATCTAATTTTCGTTTAAGATATCTTAAAAAAAAAACTTTTATTTTATATGATTTATAAAGAATCTGAATTAGTTAATAGATTATTTAATTTATTATTAAATTGGATTGACTCTTCTAATAATGAACTTTCACTTAATACAACTGAAGAAGAATTTAAAAAATCATTTTATTTTTTTTTTTATAAAAAAAACAAATCTCAAGATATAATTCAAGATGAAAAATATGATTATTTTGAAACTAAATATAATTCTTATATTATTGATTTATTAAATGATATGAAAGAAATATGTAATAATTATTGTAATAATACTCTTAATAATGTAAATATTGATTTTTTAGATTTTGTTTATAAAAATATTAATTTATTATCATATAATTCTGAAAGTGAAGAAGAAGATTATGATATTGAAGATATTTAATATAAAAAAAAATATACATAAATATATATGGAGTGTTATAATTTTACTAACATTGGAGGAGCAAAATCATTTAGTAAAATATTAGATGAATATAAAAAATCTAAAGCTAAATCCAAATCCAAAAATAGAACAAAATCCAAACCAAAATCAAAATCTAACTCTAATTTTAAGGATGTTGTTAATAATATCTCAAAAACTAAAAAAAAAGAAAGAAAAAAACCAACTTATAAAAATAAACAAAAAACTCTAAGAAGAAAAAATAAAATGTGTAAATGTTCTTTAAATAAAATTAGTCAATCGCCAGAGGGACTAGGTTTTTGTGCAAAATGTAATAAATTAGAAGTTGTTATTAAAGGAAAAAATAATAAATTATGGGAAAATAAATTAATTGATAATAAA
>MDSZ01240367.1_pt1 | contig 12115 bp, 9 predicted proteins | sample 811201 | NCBI WGS metagenome assembly MDSZ01 (sample SAMN05326647, study PRJNA326480) | marine metagenome | isolation source: seawater | place: Indian Ocean: North | collected 2010
GTAGAGTAAATTTTAGAGGTGTTGGAAAAAGTGATGGTGAATTTGATAATGGTCAAGGTGAATTAGCTGATGCTGCTGCAGCGTTGGATTGGTTAGAACGGGAAAATTTTGATAATTCTCAATGTTGGGTTTCAGGTTTTTCATTTGGATCTTTAATAGCAATGCAATTGTTAATGCGTCGACCTGAGATAAATAGATTTATTGCAGTTTCTCCTCAACCAAATGCTTACGATTTTACATTTCTTTCTCCGTGCCCTACTTCAGGAATGATGATTTATGGAAAAAAAGATGAATTAGTACCTCTAGAATATATAAAAGATTTGGATAAAAGATTAAGTGCTCAAAAAGGAATTAAAGTAGAATTTCAATCTGTACCGGATGCAAATCATTTTTTTTCAAAAAATGAAAGTTTATTAGTTAAATATTTAGATAAATATATTAAAAAAGAAACTGCTCTTTACTAAAAAATATTAATTATTTCACCTCCTATGGAAGGTTTTTTACATCTTGTAGTATTAGGAAATGTAATCAGCAAATTTAAAAAGCGTCTTACTGCAAGGTATGCAAAAGCTTGGGACTCAATAAAATCTCCGTTAAATCTAAATTCATCAATATTTTTAATGATTATTTTTTTGTTATTAATAAATTTATTTATTTTTTTTATTAAAACTATATTTTTCCTACCTCCACCACAAAAAATAAAATTTTTAACGTCGATATTATTTATTTGATTAATTTTTTTCAAACCTTCAGAAATTAGATAAGCTGTAAATTCAGTCAAAGTCGCACATCCATCCTCTAAACTTAATCCTTTTACAAAAGATATATCAAAATCATTTATATCCATAGACTCCTCAATCGATGAGATTGCAAAGTTTTCTATGGCCTGATTTAAAAGTAATTCATTGACTTTTCCAGATAGAGCTAAAGATCCTTTATCATCAAATTTTTTATTGCTGTTTTTTCTTAACCACTCATTTATCAAACAGTTTCCAGGTCCTATGTCATATGCATGAATATCACTTTTTATTTCCTTATTATCTAATATTGTAGTGACATTTGTTATGCCTCCAATATTTATGATATTGATTGGAAAATCTAAATTGAAATTTTTTGTTATTTGTTTTGAAATTAGGTAATGAAATATTGGAGTCAACGGAGCTCCTTGACCCCCATTATTTAAATCTTGTTGTCTAAATTTGTTTATAACTGGATAATTTGTTAATTGAGATAAGAGATTTCCGTCTCCTAGTTGTATAGAAATTTTATCTTTAACGTGGTGATATACTGTTTGACCATGAAAACCTATCAGGTTTGGTTTGACTCCCTCTTTGATAATGAATTCATTAATTATTTTAGCATTATAGATTGTAAATTTCTTTTCGATTTCACTCAAAATTATTGAGTTTTTTTGCAAATCCCTCGCATTTGTTAAATTTTCTCTTATAAATATCAAATCATCGTATAATTGATCGCTAAATTCATAATATTTATTAGATATTTCTGTATAATAATCATACCCATCCGTTTTAATTAAAGATAAATCTAATCCATCCATAGAAGTTCCGCTCATTAAACCTAAAACAGTAAATATCTTTTTTTTCATATTTAATTTTTTTTTAGAAAAATTTGTATATTGTAGAAGTATAAGCATATGAATAAATTTTTAAAAGAATTTAAAGAAAGAGGTTTTTTCTATCAATGCACTAGTGAGCATGAATTATCACATTTATTAGACAAAGAAAAAATCAATGCTTATATAGGGTTTGATTGCACTGCAGAAAGTCTTCACGTCGGTAGTTTGCTTCAAATAATGTGTTTAAGACTACTTCAAAAACATGGGCACAGACCAATTGTATTATTAGGAGGTGGAACAACAAGAATTGGTGACCCATCTGGTAAAGATAAAACAAGAAAAATATTAAATGAAAAAGAAATAGACAAGAATATTAAAAATATAGAAAAAATATTAAAAAATTTTTTAGATATCAAAAATCCTAAAACTAAACCAATTTTTGTTAATAACTATTCTTGGCTAAAAGGTTTAAATTATATTTCTTTTTTAAGAGATGTAGGAAAACATTTTACAATAAATAAAATGTTAAGTTTTGACAGCGTAAAAACTCGATTAGAAAGAGAACAGTCTCTAAGTTATATGGAATTTAATTATATGATACTTCAGGCTTACGATTTTTTGGAATTAAATAGAAAGAAAAACTGTGTTCTTCAAATTGGCGGTTCTGATCAGTGGGGAAACATTGTGAATGGTGTTGAATTAATAAAAAGATATTCCAATAAACAAGCCTATGGATTGACAACTCCATTAATAACTTTAGCATCAGGATCAAAAATGGGAAAAACTGAAGATGGAGCAATTTGGTTAGACAAAAAATTTTTATCTCCTTACGAATATTGGCAATTTTGGAGAAATACAGATGATAGAGATGTTGTTAAATTTTTAAAAATTTTTAGTGATCTTGAAACATACGAAATTAACAACTTAAATAATGAAAATATTAATAAATTAAAAATATTGTTAGCTAATAAAGCTACAGAGATGCTGCATGGTAAAAGAGCTGCCCAAAATTCTGAAGAAACTGCTAAAGAAGCCTTTTCAGGTAGATCTCTTGGTTCTAATTTACCAACAATTAAAATTAAATCCAAAGACTTTAATCAAAATATAACAATTATAGATCTAATAATCCTATCCAAATTGGAAAACTCTAAGAGCGAAGTAAGAAGATTAATAAAAGGCAAAGCCATTAAAATAAATGATAAACTAATTAATGATGAAAAGTTAATTTTAAATAATGATCAAATAAAAGAAAATTACTTAAAACTTTCAATTGGGAAAAAAAGACATATCAAAATTGAAATAATTTAATTTTTAATTTTTTCTAAAGTACGTGTGATAAACCTGGGTGTTAATGTTTTAATTGGATTAACTGTAGTTTCTAAATTACCAGGTGGACCTTTAATTTTGAAACTGACACCAAAAACTCCCTCTCCAACTTTTTTTCCAACCAATATATTCCCAATTATTGGTATAGATGAAATTGTTCTATTAACAGTAGTTGCGGGCACTAATGTACCTCTCAAACTAATTAAATTTTTACTTTGTATATATCCTTCTAATAAAATAGAAATTGCAGGACCAATTGCATAAATTTCATCTATAGTCATTAATTCATCTTTATTAGAAAATTTCATCTCAAAATCTGTAAATCTAATACCTTCGCCTGTTAAAAGATCAGCTATTCCTTGTAATGAAGCCAAAGTTAATAACTTAGCTAATACTGGAATTTGTTGGATCTTAAAATTATCAACTTTTAATGTTGAGTTTGTAATACTACCTTTTTTTATTGAATAAAAATCAAGGTCTCCATTTTCAAAACCTTTAATAAATTTATATCTATCTACAAAAGGTTTAGCTTTATGAGAATATAGTGTTGTAACTCTTTCAATGCCGTTATCTTTAATGGTAAATTTTATATTTTGATCATTAGAAAATTTAGATTCCAAATCGAGTTCAGAAATTTTATTTTTATTGAATAATAAAAAACCTTTTAAATTATAAATAGTATCTTCTTTATTCAAATATATTTTTTTTACCTTAAAAGACATTTTAAAATCTTTATCAAATAATTTTAATTTACGATTATTTTTTGAATTTAAAAATTCATCTATTATATTATCAATATTAAAACTATTACCTAAAACTAAATATTCGTTATTATTTTTTTTTATTTCTAGAATATTTTTAATATTATTTTTGTCAGTATAATTTAAATTGATATCACCCAAATCATTAATTTTATTGTCATGTGATAAAATTAAGTTCTTAATAGAAATAACTTTATCTTTCTCTTTTAAATCAATTTTATCAAATACCAATTTATCATTTACAATTTTTTTACCCAAAAATGATAATTCTAAATCTATATTTTTGTTTTTTTCATAATTTAAAATATCTATGCGAAAAGGATTTTTTTGAATTTTTAATTTTGTTTTGAATTTATATTCTTTATTTTTTCTATAAATTTCATAATCAATGTTATCAATTTCTTTTTGTAAATATATTGGACCTGATCCAATAATTTTTAAATCATTTTTTTTATATTCAATTTTTAAGTCTTGATTGGTAAAAATAATATCTTTCCTGATTTTTGGAAATATCTCTTCTAACTTCAAATAATTTTTAAGTTTTAATTTATCAATATCTACAACTGATTTTACATTCAAATTTTTTACTTTTAAATTTTTGTTAATTTCGAAACTAAAATCATTATTTGAATTGAACAAAATTTCATCAATATTAAATGGAAGAAGTTTATTATTTATTAAATTATTTATTTCTTTTTTTGTAAAACTTGTATTTTTAGTATTAAGTTTTCCCGAAACAAAATATTGATTGTCTTGTTTAGATAATATTAAATTTGGGATTGAGATATTATTTCCATTTAAATTAAATTTGATTTTATTGAAATTAAATTCTTTTTGGTTAATTTTAAATATAAAATCTATTTTATCTAAATCATATTTTCCAAATATATCAACTTTTCCTTCTTTAATTAATCCATCAAACTTATAATTTTTTTTGATATTGCCTAAATTATCAAATTCTAATTTTAGATCTGCTATTACGAACCCTTTTTTTATAAATTTTTCTGCTACAAAAAGTTTAGGATCATTATTGAATAATCTTATAAATGAAATTAAATCTCTAACGACCAAAGGTTTAGTTGATATTGAAATATCAGATAATAAAAACTTATTATTTAATAATGTTTTAAGGGAAATTTTTGATTCAATTGTTTCAATTTTTATTATTTTATTCTTATAATTTAAATCTGTGCCTATAGTTTTTATATTCAGCCCAAATTTTAAAAGATCTAGTTTAATACTCACCTTATTTAGTTTAACTTCAATATTTTGGTCTATTTGTTTAATTTGAGAAATTATTTTTGAATTAAATTTGTCAGTTTTTAATCCAATTGTGCTTAAATAAGCTACTAAAATTAATAAAAGAAATATTAAACTTAATAATGTTCTAAAAAAAAATTTTATCATCTAGTTTTGATACAAAGACTGTTCTAAAAATTCATCTATTTCTCCATCCAAAACTTTATCTGGACTAGTGCTCTCATGATTAGATCTATTATCTTTGACTAATTGGTAAGGTTGTAAAATATAAGATCGAATTTGATGGCCCCATCCTATATCTAATTTTGATGATTCAGCACTTTGACTTTGTTTTTCTTTCTTTTTCATTTCAAAATCATACAATCTTGCCCTTAGCATATTCATACATGTCTCTTTATTTTTATGTTGTGATCTCTCATTTTGACATTGTACAACTATTTTTGATGGAATATGTGTTATACGCACTGCACTATCAGTAGTATTCACATGTTGTCCTCCTGCACCACTAGCTCTATAAGTATCTATCCTTAAGTCTTTCTCTAAAATTTCTATGTTTATATTTTCGTCTACCACGGGATAAACCCAAACACTTGCGAAACTTGTATGTCTTCTAGCACCTGAATCAAATGGTGAAATACGTACTAATCTATGAATACCAGACTCTTTTTTTAACCACCCAAAAACATAATCCCCCTCTATTTTTATAGTAGAGGATTTAATGCCAGCCTCATCTCCCTTATGTTCACTTACAATTTTATATTTGAAATCCTTATTATCCGACCATTTTAAATACATTCTTCTAAGCATATCAGCCCAGTCTTGACTTTCAGTTCCGCCTGCGCCTGCATGTATTTCAATATAAGTATCTAGTGAATCTGCTTCGTTTGATAAAAAACATTTTATTTCATTTTTTTTAGTCAACAACCTTAATTCAAAAATATTTTGACTCACCTCATTTTGAATGTCTATATTATTTTCTTCTATAGCTAATTCATATAAATCATTTAGATCTTTTAGTTGATTTACTGTGTGGGTATAAGAATTAATTATCTCTTCAAATAATTTTTTTTCTTTAATAATTTTTTGAGAATTTAGTTTATCTTGCCAGAAATTATCTTCTAGCATTGTATTGTTATGTTTTTCTAATTTTGAATAAATATCTTTCTTTTCAAAGATACTCCTTAATTCTATGATTTATCTTCTCTATTTCTTTTTTAAAATCTAAATATTTGTCATTCATTAATAAAACTTTAATATATTATTGGTGTCTAATCTATCGTTATTTGAGTATAAAATTTTTCCATTTGATATATTTTTACTTTTATAAGACTCAATAATTGTATTTTTTGAGCTAAATTTTGCTTTATTTCCAGTAATTGGATCGATTACCATTAAGGTAATGTCTTGAGGTACTTTAAAAGGTCTTGCGTCTGACTTTTTTATAGCTTTTTTTATAAACTCTTCAAAAATAGGTAAAGCAGCTTTAGACCCTGTTTCAAATTTTCCTAATGGTTCAGGGTTATCCATACCCACATAAACACCAATAACTAAATTTGATGTAAAACCAATAAACCATGCATCAGCATTATCATTGGTCGTGCCAGTTTTTCCTGCTAAATTCAATCCAAGTTTATTTAATCTTTTTCCAGTGCCTCTTTCCACTGCTCCTTGAAGCAAAGATGTTATTTGATATGCAGTTTGAGGTGACAAAACTTGTTTATAATTATCCTCAATTTCGGGAAATTCTTCACTGGTAAAAGAAATTTTATCACAATTTGCACATTTTCTGTTTCCATTATTTATTATGGTATTACCTTCACTATCTTGAATTCTATCAATTAAAATCGGTTTAATCAGTTTCCCACCATTTGCAAAAGAAGAATATGCTGAAGTAAGGCTTAACAAAGTTGTTTCAGCTGAACCAAGTGATATTGATAAAAGCTCTTCAGGTTTTTTATAAATACCGATTTCTTTTGAAAAGTTGGTTATTTTTTCCACTCCTAAACTTTGAGCAATTCTAACTGTCATCAGATTTCTAGATTTTTCTAGTCCTACTCTTAATGTTGAAGGACCATAAAATTTTTTACCATAATTTTCAGGCTTCCATTTTTTTAAATCTACTCCCTGATCTAAAACTAATGGAGCATCTAAAACTAGTGAAGAGGGTGTGTATTTGTTTTCTAAAGCAAGTGCATATACAAAAGGTTTAAAAGCAGAACCAGGTTGTCTTAAAGCTTGAGATGCTCGGTTGAATTCACTATTTTTAAAACTAAAACCTCCACTTAAAGCTAACACTCTTCCAGTAAATGGATCCATCACTACAGCGCCACCATTTATTTTTGGAAGTTGCTCAAGACTAAAAAAGTTATCATTTAGTTTTTTCACATAGATTATGTCACCTTTTTTTAACAAATTTTTAAAATCTTTTTTAGTCCAGGATATATCTTTGAATTCAATTATTCCTTTAATTTTTTTTTCTGTCTCAATTATTGCATTAAATTGATTTACTTTTTTTACAAATGCAACTTGCCAACCAATTGATTTCTCTAATCTAAAATTTTTTTCAATCTTTTCTGACCAATTATCATTATAACTTATGTTTTTTAATGGTCCTCTCCAACCTTTTCTCCTATCATATGAAATCAATCCATTTCTAAGAGATTGAGTTATTATTTTTTGTAATTTAAGATTTATAGGAGTATTAATATTATAACCTTGTTTGTATACCTTCTCATAAGTTAATTTTTCAATAATATTTTTTCTTACGTCCTCAATATAATATTGAGCGTCCTCTAAAAAAACTTTCTTGATTTTTTTTAATTTTATTGGACTGTCTTTTAATTCTTGATATTTTTTTTGACTAATAAAATTGTTCTCATATAAATTATTCAAAACTAAATTTCTTCTAAATTTTGCAAGGTTTTTATCTCTATAAGGGTTATATTTGCTTGGTGCTTTTGGAAGAGCGGCTAATAATGCTGCCTCGTTATAATTTAATTCTTTAATTGATTTATCAAAGTATTCTAAGCTAGCAGCAGCTACACCATAAGCTCCACTACCAAGATAAATTTGATTAAGATATAATTCTAAAATTCTTTCTTTTGATAAAGCTCTCTCAATTCTAAAAGCAAGTATTGCCTCTTTAATTTTCCTATTAATGCTTACTTCATTAGTTAATAAAAAATTTTTAGCAACTTGTTGTGTAATTGTTGATGCACCTTCAAGCCTTTTTGACTTTAAAATATTATCAATATTATTTACAACAGCTCTTAATAACCCTTTGGCATCAACTCCTGGGTGTGAAAAAAAGTTTTTATCTTCTGCTGACAAAAAAGAATTTACCACCTTTTTTGGAATTGCTTCATAAGGTATGAATATTCTCTTTTCTTTTGAAAAATCTGCAACTAAATCACCTTCTCCAGAGTACATTTTGCTTGATACTGGGGGTTTATAATTTTTTAAGAACCTATAATCGGGAATACTATTTGAAAAAGTCCATAAAACTATCAAAACAACTAATAGTGAAAGCAGTAATAAGCTTATGGTGAAAATTAATAAATTTTTAATTATATTAGTCATTTTAATTCCATTATATAATGGAATTTGTTAAAGATAAGGCATTATTATATACAAAATTTAAATACAAAATTAAAAAAAATGTATCAATTAAATCAATCATTATGGAAAAAAATTTATATATCGATGCTTCGCATCCAAATGAGACTAGAGTCGTTCTTAAATCAGAAAATAGTATTGAAGACTACGAATACGAAGGTTTAAAAAATACTCTTATCAAAAATAATATTTACTTGGGTAAAGTAAGTAGAATCGAACCATCTCTGCAATCAGCTTTTATTGACTTCGGTAGAGATAAGCATGGTTTTTTATCATTTAACGATATTCAATCTGATTATTATCAAATACCAAAAAGTGACCTAGAAATAATAAAACAGCAAGAGGAACAGGCAAGAGAAGAGCTATCAAAAGAAGTTGAAGCGAAAGAAGAAAAAAATCTAGCAGAAGGAAAACTAGAAATTGATGACCCTTTAGAAGCTGAAAAACAATTAGATGATAAACATGAAGCTGAGATAGATGAAAATGCTGAAAAATCTGAAATATTAGAAAATGAAAAATTAAATGAAAGTTCTAAAAATGGACAGAGTAAACAAGACTTAAAATCCTATAGATTTAAAAAATATAAAATACAGGAAGTTATAAAACCTAATCAAGTAATACTAGTTCAGGTTATAAAAGATGAGCGAGGTCAAAAAGGTGCTGCATTAAGTACATTCATTTCGATTGCAGGAAAATATATAGTTTTAATGCCTAATACTCCCAAAGGTGGTGGTATCTCAAGAAAAATTTTTAATCCAGCTGATAGGAAAAAAATTAGATCTATTCTGAATGAAATCGAAATTCCAAAAGAGATGGGTCTTATTGTTAGAACTGCTGGAAGCAATAAAACCAAAAATGAAATAAACCAAGATCTTGAAACATTAAAAAAAACATGGGATCAAATTAAAAATAATGCAATTAACTCTATAGCGCCTGCTCTGATACATCAGGAAAGTGAAATAATTAAAAGAACCTTAAGAGACATGTATGATGAAAATACAAAAAATATAATTGTTGAGGGTAATGAGGGTTATAAAAAAGCTCAAAATTTTATGAAAATGATGATGCCTTCACATGTAAAAAAAATTAAAAAATACAGAGGTAAGACTCCTTTGTTTATTGAAGAAAATATTGAACAAAAGTTAAATCAAATTTTTGACTCAGAAATTAAATTAGCTTCTGGAGGATATTTAGTTGTAAATCCAACAGAAGCTCTTGTATCTATTGATATAAATTCAGGTAGTTCGATAAAACAAAAAAATGTTGAAAGCACAGCGCTAGATACAAATCTTGAAGCTGCTGAGGAAATTGCAAGACAAATTAAAATAAGAGATCTATCAGGACTTATTATCATTGATTTTATTGATATGCTCAGCTACGGAAACAGAAGAATGGTTGAGAGAAGATTAAAAGAAAAATGTAGATCAGACAGAGCAAGGATACAAATAGGCAGAATCAGTAATTTTGGTTTACTTGAGATGTCAAGACAGAGACTTCGTGAAAGTGTAGTAAAGTGGAAAGTTGAATTAACTGATGAGTCATTTGCATTAAAACTTTTAAAAAAGGTGGAATTAAAATCTGTTATAAATAAAGCTAAATTTGTTGATGTAAAAGTCTGTAAAAAAATTTCTGATTTTTTAAAAGCAAACTTTGTTGATGATTTAACTTATTTTGAAAAAAAGAATAAAATGAAGATTGATATTATTACAGATAATTCTTTAATAATCCCAGAATACATTATTGATCTCAAAAACAAATTTAAAAAAACAATTGAATTGGTTGAGCATTATGAAAAATTAAAAAATTTAGAACAGCAAAAAAAAGAAGGTAGTAAGATTTCAGATAATAAAGTAAAGAAAAAATTTATTAAGAAAAAAAGTTATAAAAAAAAATTTTATAAAAAAAATACTAAATAATTCCTTTAATTGGAGAAGAAGGATTTCCCATTAGGCTTTTTTCAATTCTTCCAGAAAGATAAGACTTTCTTCCTGCTATAACAGCATTCTTAAAAGCTTGCGCCATTTCAAATGGTTTTTTTGCTTTAGCAATAGCAGTGTTAACCAATACTCCATCACAACCTAATTCCATCGCAATAGTTGCATCTGAGGCTTGACCAATTCCTGCATCAATTATCAAAGGTAATTTTGTTTGTTTTCTTATAATTTTTATATTTACTTTATTTAGAATGCCTAATCCTGATCCTATTGGTGCAGCTAAAGGCATGATTGCTGAAGCTCCAACATTTTCTAATCGTTTTGCCATTAATGGATCATCATTGCAGTAAACCATTACACTAAATCCTTCTTTGGTTAAAACTTCTGTAGATTTTAAAGTTTCAATCATGTCTGGAAAAAGATTTTTTTTATCTCCTAATACTTCAAGTTTTACCAATTTCCACCCACCAATTTCTCTTGCTAACCTTAAAGTTCGGAGAGCATCATCTGAAGTGAAACATCCAGCTGTATTAGGCAAATAAGTAATTTTTTTTGGATCTATATAATCCATCAGTAAAGGTTTATTTTTATTAGATATATTTACTCTTCTTACTGCTACAGTAACTATGTCAGCACCTGAGAGCCTAATAGCTTTTGCACATTCAGACATATTTTTATATTTTCCTGTGCCGACTATAAGTCTCGAATTAAATTTTTTTCTAGCCACTACTAAATTGTCTTTCAAAAATCTATCCTCCCCCTATGAAATGAACTATTTCAATAATATCATTATTTTTTAATTTTAACTTTTTTATTTTTTTTTTATCTATAATTTCTTTATTTATTTCTATTGCTACTTTATTTAATGGTATTTTAAGATTTTTTATTAATTCAACTAATGTAATTTTATCAACAATTGATATGATTTTTCCATTAACTTTAATTTTTATTTTTTTTATTTTTTTCATCGTATATAAGTGCTGAATGAGTAATAAAATAATTATTATCAATGGTCCTAATCTTAATCTATTAGGAGAAAGAGAACAATCACAATATGGAACTATTACATTTGATAGTTTAAAAGAAAAATGTCTTAAAAAAGCTGAAGAATTAAAAATTGATGCAGAATTTTTTCAATCTAACATAGAGGGTGAAATTGTTAATAAAATCCAAGAGGCTAGAAAAAAGAGTGATGGAATTATAATCAATGCTGCAGGTTTTACTCATACTTCGGTTGCTATCAGAGATGCTCTAAATATCTTTAAAAAACCAATAATTGAATTACACATATCAAATATATATAAGAGGGAAGAATTTAGACATAAATCACTTATTAGTGATATTGTCAGTGGAGGAATATTTGGTTTGGGCTCTGAAGGTTATATTTTGGCCATAATTTCTATAGAAAAGATGATTAATAATGAAAATTGATAAAAAATTAATTAAAGAATTAAGTGAATATTTAGATGAATTTAAACTTACAGAAATTGAATTTACTGATAAAGATACGAAAATTAAAGTTTCAAAAAATAATGTTTCTATAAATAGTCAAACAACACCTGTCATACAAAATACTCCAAACCAAAAAGAAAAAGTTCAAAATTTAAATAATAAAAATTCAGGGATTGAAATTTCATCACCTA
>MDSZ01011854.1_pt1 | contig 12111 bp, 36 predicted proteins | sample 811201 | NCBI WGS metagenome assembly MDSZ01 (sample SAMN05326647, study PRJNA326480) | marine metagenome | isolation source: seawater | place: Indian Ocean: North | collected 2010
ATTGAGGTGATAAGTGCAAGTAGGTGATCTAGTTAAAGAGCGTCGAGGAGATGGTAAGGGAATCATCGTCGAAGTGTTTAGAAACATGAACATGGAGTTCGGTGCAAGGCCTGGTGAATACACATATGTGACTGTCCTTTACCCCAGTGGAAAACTCTTTAAGCAATCGACAAGGGCATTTGAGGTGGTCAATGACCCAAGATAAACGAACATTCAAAAATGACATCGAGTGTGCAGAGAGGAATCTTCTCATTGCAAGCTGGATCGGTATTGTTACTGCTATCAGTGTTATAGTTTTCGGGCTAACGGGTATTCTATGAAGGTCGGAGAACTCGTGAGGCTTCGCCCTAGATTTAGAAGAGACTTTCTTCCAAACTTACCTGAGCACGGTCTTGTGACACATGTCAACAGAATCGGCAATATCAACATACTACTTTCAGATAATCAGACACTCGAGGGTGTGTTTCTCGGAAACGTGGAGAAAGTAAATGAAAGTCGGTGACCTAGTAAATCGTACTACACGACCAAATGAGACTGGGATAGTTGTTGAAGTTTATATGCACAAACTCTGGCGGGCTGATAAGCTTGGTAAGAAAGTTGACTTTAGTAAAATCGAACCTGAACCTTTTGCAAAAGTGATGATTGGAGATACCATCTGCAGTATTCCTCAAGATCAACTAGAGCTCGCTAATGAAAAGAGGTGACCTAGTACGAAACATGTCGTTTGACTTTACCTTCGACGATAGGCTGGGAGTCATTCTCACATGGGTTCGTACTGGAGGTCCTGAAGGCACAGTTTGGGAGGTTCTTTACCCAGACGGTAGCACAGAGTACTGGGATGAAAATGACTTGATGGTGATCAATGAAAGTCGGTGACCTGGTTGAAGTTTATGGCTATGATGCTCGAGGTGAAGATCCAGAAGGATATCGAATAAGGGGACTGTTGACGGGTTGGGACCACTCCGATGAAGGTTGGATTGTTCTGACAGATGGTCAGCTTCAAGTCTACCCACACGTCTGGTGGAAATGTGAGGTGATCAGTGAAAGTCGGTGATCTAGTCCGATCGATTATCGATGGCCCGCCTTTAGGAAACGATTCGGCAGACGTTGGTATTGTCATTGATGTTATTGATCACATCGAAGTGCCACCTGTTGTCAAAGTCTTGTGGTCAGACGGGACTATCGATAAAGAGTGGACAGACGAGCTCTTGGCGGTGAAATGAAAGTCGGTGATTTAGTCGAAGTAGTCAAATCAGACTCTCATGCTTTTAACATCGAAGGCAAGAGAGGACTTATCACCGAACTTATTGACTACACAAGGTACAGCACAGCATTCCCTGAGCCGGTCCCAAGCGCGATTGTCCTGTTTACAACAGGAACTATGATTCTTCCCTTAAGTGCCTTAGCTAAGGTTGAAGATACTTACGTGTAAGTAGAAAATGACTGTGATACAATAGAGTTGTAAGGAGGAAACAGTGTTGAACGATGAACTTAGAGACTTAGCTTATGCTCTACTAAACGATGATATGGGCGTCAGTGAACAGGTCTGGGATCAGCTCAGTGCACTTATGGAAGCAGCAGGTGAGAGTGAGTTGTTTGATGAACTCAATGAGCTTATCGGCGAAACTGAAAAACGTTACAAGATCAAGTAAGAATCATTATGGCACGCAAATCTCAGCAACAACGCTTAGAAGAAGGCATGGCACTCAAGGCAAAGTTTGAATCAGATAACTTGGTGTCTAGCTGGGAGTACCGGTTTTTGTGTAGCGTTATTGATCAAATGCAGATCGGACGCTACCCTAGTAAGAAACAGCGGCTAAAGTTTGACGATCTGATTGAAAAGGGTGTACCCGAACCCGTCGGTGATCTCCAGTTGCTCAAAAAGGTTGATTGTGCTTTATCTCATTGGGCAAAAGATTCACTTCGATCTTGGGAGTCTGGCGTTCTGATTAGTCTTCGGCGGAATGTTTTTAATGGCTGGGATCTATCTGAAAAACAGAAAGCCCTTTTAAACAGACTCTTAACACGTTATGAAGATGACAAAGCCGGTAAAAACATATTTGAACCGTCTGAAAATCAGGTCAATGATCTGGCTGATCTAGTAAAACTCTATCAAGGCTACTCTTCAATGTGGCGAAGTGATCGCCCAGCCTTGGCACGTGCTGTGGAACAAGTTGAAAGCTTTTTGTCTGGCGAGTGTAGAATCGAAGAGTATCATTACAATAAGCTATTGAAAGCTATGGGTTCACGTCTAAAGAAGGTCCGTGAACCAAAGTTTAAGACAGGGGACCTGAGCGAGGTTTACATTGGGACAGAAGCCCACCGAGTGATTATCATGTGTATGTCTGACGTTTACATCGATAAAGATGGCAAAATTGTGAACGACTGGATGATGCCTGGTCACGGCTTGAAGTCGTGGAACCCAGAGACTTTAAAGTCCAGACTTAAGAAGTAGGAGGAGGTGCATATGTCTTGGGTTCAAACTTGTGTTAAAGCTGGGCTCGGTGTTACAGAAATTGCTTTGGTTAGATCTTACATCGAAGATGATGATGGTCGATTCATAGAAACTAAAGCCTACGAAAAGCTGTTTAACTTTTTCTGTGATACAGGTGAGATGCCGTACGGCGTCGCAAAAGCACGAACAGGAGAACCTGACATGTGGATTCTAAAAAAGCTTTCCATCTCGTGTAAGCCTGATGTAGCTGTGGTATAATAATATCACAAGGAGGGACAATGTCCTACATTATTCACGATACAACACTCGATCATGACGGTGGTAAGCACAATCTAGAAATTGAGATTGACGGCTCACAGGCAGTCATTAAGTTCGGTTCTAGCTTCACATTACGCATGACTGAGAAGCAGATTGATCAGTTTCGCCATATCCTCTATGACACAAGTCGCGAACTGGACGCTCGACGCTATGATCGCGAATATGCTGAGCGCTTGGCTGAACTTAAATCAGACACGACAACCAGTTAAGGAGGTTAGACTATGATTAAGTTTTCAAAGTATCCAGTGGGCCAGGAAGCTATGTCTTGGCAATCTTTTTCTCCACCGTTTTATCCTGATGACGTCGGTAAAACTCACATATCAGTCGGTATTACAGTTAGTAAGACACAGATCTTTATTGCTGCTGCAGCATCCTGCGCAGTATTTGGTGTGGTTTTGACATCGATGGTGGCAGCACTTTTCATCTAAAGATTAGACAACCCGTTTGGGCGGAGCGGGTGATGTCCTCCTTGGTTTTATCCGCCCAATCTTTTTGATCCGCATACTTATTATTGAGAGGTGCGGATGGATGACGTTCTGGCCGAAATCGTTAAAGATTATTCAGGTTCGCTTGGGATCGGGTCAGACATTCCTTACTACGTAATCTCAGGTTCAGGACCAGGATACTTTCTAGATCCAGACTCAATGGAGATGGTGAGAGTCGAGAGAGGAACAGAGATCCTTCCCATCCCTGACGAGAAAGATGAAGACGGTCGCATTATGGTCAGAGCACCTTTCAGGTTCCTTATGATCCCAGAAGAAGAAGTAGTTGATGTTGGATGGAACTAACTTTTGTGTAACAGTTAACACTTACAGTGTATAATAGATCTAGATACAGGGAAACTTTATGACTCAAGTCAAAACCACAGAATACAGTGAAGAGGATCTAACACCCCTTGAGTACGCAGTTTTATCAGCACATGAACTACCGATAGGAATGGCAGGTATGGTTATGTTGCAAGATCTGATCAAGAAAGGTGAGGATGCATCAGCCGGTGCAAGAGATCGAACCCTCCCGCTAGGTGTCCGTGCTGAAGCTTTGAAAGAGGCTAAGCAAGTAAACCAAACACTCATTCTTTTAGCAAACATCCAGGAAGCAAACGGCATTAGCTCTTAGACTAGGCACTTCAAATGAACAATCGTGAAGAACAAGCAAAGGCTGCAGCAGCTGCTGCTGTTAAGAAAGTACCGTACCCAGCAAGCGGGTTGATTGAGTTGGAGATCCACACTTACCTTGAGCAAAGATGCGGAATGGATCCTATGAGTGATAAATGCTTTGAGGTTGCTGATAGGGCTTTAGCACTCGCAGGTATAATGCTGGGCGTGGGAGAAGATGCACTCTAAAGTTTCGTGTAACAACTTGACAACTGTGGTATAATAGAAACACAAGGAGGAAGCAACATGCTCACCACAAAACGCACACTTCATCAAACCGTAGGGATGCCATATCTCCTACTCTTGGACGAGGACGGAATCGTTCAGTATCGGATCGACAAGGCAGAGCGAGGAAACGCACGTAAGGTTAAGTTCGATGTGCTCAAGGTTGACGGAACAGGTGACTACTGTGCAAAGGCAGTTGTTGAACACGTCGAGACTGTTACGGGAATCAAAGAAGCTAAGAAGGTTGCTGACATTCTCAACAAGCGAGCTTTGCTCGAAGCAGCTCTGATCGCGCTTGGAGGGAAAGCATGAAGAGATACTCAGCATTCATCGCACAGACTGATAACTATCACGGTACAAAAGAGGGTCTCGTCGAAGCCTGGCAGAACGAACACCCACACGTTTATCACATTCACTTCCAAGTACCTGATGGGACATCAGATCGGATGGTATCACTTATTGCAGGAGGCTTGTTCTGGGAAGACTGTTGGTCACCAGCAAACACTATCTCCACTGTGACTGAGGATGTGATGCCAGAAGATACTCGACCCATGTTTGAAGATAGGGTCAATACGTCAGTCGAAGATCGGACACGCAACGTGGTCGAGCCCGTTCTTAAAGCATTGCGCAAACAGAACGAGAAGTCAGTCAAAGATGTCGATCTCTGGTCTAGTGAAGATCCCGCTTGGTATGACTCAGATCCCAAGAACTGGTAGGATCGTGTAAACTAAACTGTGTTGTGATATAATAGAAACACAAGGGGGGAACATGACATCTTTTGTAGTGGCATTCAACAGGAATAACGGCAAGATGGGTAAGCGCACAATCCGCGCACGCAACGAACAAGAGGCAATCATTAGGTGTAAGTCGGTGGTTGCCAATAGCTTCTGGCACTTCATCAAGGAGATTAAGTAAATGATCACAGGACAATGGCAACCACATACTAATCCACGTGACACAGATAGACCCGAGTTTGCGTCGGTTACTGAGATTGTACTAGACATCGCAGACCGCGCTTTGGGTGGTTATTGTGACTTCAATGACGACGTCACATCCTACCCCCGAGAGATCGTCGAGTACTACCAGTCACCCGACTGTCCGGAACCCTTGAACAGAGAGGTTTACCAACGTGTCCTATTCGAAGAACCAGAGCGTGTGCGTCGAGCCATTCACCGTGCAATCTGTCGCCGAATCTACTAGAGGTCAGCATGGAAGAGATAGAGTATGAAGTATGCCCACGCTGTGGAAAGAAGCAGCTTCACCCAATACCAGCTATGAATGCGCTAAGTCGACGAGATAACCAGACATACATCTGCTCTCCGTGTGGTAGCTATGAGGCTATTCTAGACGTGTCACGTCATGAGCCCGGTCTAGTCATGCAGCTGATGGAGTTCATGGATCTCGAAGAAGAGTTTAAGGTGATGACAGAACAAGAAGAACTCGATAGCTGGGTAGTCAAAGGAGGATAGACATGGCTAAGAAAGTCACATCAAAAATGAAAGCTGTAATGCACCCAAGTAGATTTGGTGTAACAGTGATCGATACATTCTATGGTGTTCACCGTCCCAGAGCTGATCAACAACTCCTGCTCCAAGGAGACCTTGTCAAGGACTCAAAGGGAAAAGTTCACCGATTTGCTTATCAAAAAGACGGCAAGATGTTTGTTGAGCCCGTGTAACTGGCGTGAAACTGTGGTATAATAGTATCACAAGGAGGCAACATGCCAAATACATGGAAATACATGAACACGATGAACCTCGGTCGCGATGACGACAACAAGTTCGGCCTCAAGCTGGGCGACGTCTGTCATATCGGTGGGACCTACGTCAAAGCGAATACGTACAACTACTGTGGGTACGAGGAGTTCAGTGTACCCCTCGGTGCACGTGTTCGAATCATCGGTATCAAGCAGACCAACCTGAACGGTAGATGGGATCCTCACACGGCAACGTTTGGTGTCGGTGATGTCTACATTGACTTCGAGCTGGTTGACCATTCCAACCCAGACGGCACACCGATTCGCTGTGGTAACCGTCACGCTGGTTGCCTCGCAGAGACGGACCCGCGATTCGCAACTTGCCCTGACGGCTCGGGTGACCTTGGATATCTCTGGCCTGAGAATGATAGTAGTCTGCGCTGGTCTGGTCTGTGGACAAGCCTGCTTGGAACATTCGATAATGATTACCAGTGGACGCCACAAAAGACACTTGACCCTAAGCAGTACGTGTAACTAATCCGCAGCTGTGATATAATAGTAGTACCAAGGAGGAAGCATGAAGGTTTACACATTTATTATTGGATCAGCAGACGACTTCGAGCACATCGGAGAACTGGACGACTATGTTGAGAGGCACGGATTCAACGGAAGTCGAAACTACTCAATCTTTGAGTTCGAAGCTCCGGAATCCTGTGATCAGAGCGCCGTGACCATGATCGGAAGGGGCATCGCCTTTAGCAATGACTGGTGCATGGATGATACCTACAGCTTCTTGATTGAGGGCACACTCGACGGCGACGCTGAGAAAGAGATGTTCGACGCAGGTCAACAGGCAAGCCTGGATCTTGCACAGTGTTCAGAGGTTTAAGGAGAAAGAAAGTATGGCTACATTTGAAAGGGCAGTTCAAGGATGGACTGATACAATCAACGACTGGTATGATCTCGGGGCGTGTCCGGATGAGGTCACGCTGGCATTCAATGCACTCAAGGAATACCGAGATGCTGAGGACGAGCCGGGTGAAGAATCGTACATCGAGACATTCTTCCACGGTCTGGGCAAAATGCCTGACGGCACCCCGGTGTGGAAGACAGGTCTTGATACAGTCGACCGTGAACACCTGGCGGGTCTTGTCGAACAGATTAGGAAACAAGCTTCGTGTAACTCAACACAGGCTGTGATATAATAACAACATCATAGGAGGCCGGCATGGCAGCAACACTAGAAGAAGTCGCAAAGAAGTTTAATATCACCCCGAAACAGGTCAAGGACCTCAGGGTGGGTATGGCAACAACCTGGAACTACATCAGCTACGACTGTGTCGAGTTCGCAGGCATGTACAGCTCAGAGTCCGAGATGGTCGCTGAGATGACGCTCGATGCTGGCCGGCTGGAGGAGTACTCACGAATCGGCGGATTGGAAACTGACTGGTCGTTCCTCAACACGAAGGGGCTTGACGTCATGGCGCTGGGTGTGTCTACTTGGGAGGCACGCTAGCAGCGTTTCGTGTAACTAATCCGCAGCTGTGATATAATAGAATCACCTAAGGAGGAAAACAATGCCACTCGCAATCAATCAACTTATTGAAGATGCCAAGTTTCTAAACGAAGCTGAGCTAATCGAACTCAATCAGTTCATCGTGGGACGTATCAAGCACAAGCGAAACGAAGCGTCACGACGAATGAAGCGCCAACTCTTTGTCGGAACCAAGGTCTCGTTTGAAGACAACGACGGCTGGACAGCACATGGAAAGATTGTCAAGGTAATGCGGAAGTTCGCACAGGTTGACACCGGTGCTAATATCTGGCGAGTTCCTCTCAACCGCTTGACCAAGCTGGAGGCAGCATGAAAACGTTTGAGTTTACAGTTGTAGTTCAAGGCACAGGTAGTGACGAGAATGAAGCTTGGGAAGACGCCCTTGCAGCGCTGAGTCTAGATCCTGGTGAACCGCACAACACAGAACTAATCGAAGAGGAGGGAGAATAATGATCTACACACGTAAAGACTACATGTCAAACAAGTGTACTCACGAGGAGTACTACGGACAACTCGTAACCCAGGGAATGAAGGACCACATCGTCCGGGCAATCCCTCAGGCACTCGCTAAGAGCACTGACCCGGTGTTCAACGATATCCCACTGTCTACCTGGGACAGGCTTGGAATGGCGTACAGTCTGCGCGCAGAGTTTGAAGAGCTTGGCGACTTCAGGTCGAAAGCCGGTATCGTTTGTGTCCTGAAGGAAGCGGCACGGCAGGTTAAAGAAGAGTCTCGTGTAACTAATCCGCAGCTGTGATATAATAGAATCACCTAAGGAGGAAAACAATGACAGCCCAAGAGATCACAATCATTATTCACAGTGACATCGATCCGTCACAACTTCTGGATATCGCCAACGAATACGGTGAGCAAATCGCTGAAGAGATCAAGACGTACGGCGAGGATGCCGTCTTCCACGAGGAAGAGACATCTGTTCAGGATGCAGCTTAGGATAGAGGAGAAGAGTACATGAATCAAGATCTTAGAAACTTTGTTCTGGCTGTGCTGGATGACGACGAGGGAATCAGTGAGACTGCATGGCATGCACTTCACGATTTGCTTCAAGGACAGGGAGAAATGGAGTTTATTGGCGAGATCATGGCACAGGTCAACGCTTGCGATGGACGATACTTTATCAAATAGGAGAAAACAATGTCTAAACACAGTTCAATCAGTTTTGAATATAGGCTCGACGCCCTACTTGAGGGTGACGGTGCCGGAACATACGTTCAATACCGTAACGGTCAATGGACACGACAGTTCGGCCCGAATAGTAACCCACGTACTCGCCACTACGATGGCTTTGGTAAGACCGAAGAGGAACGCAAGGGCAAGACCACACACGTCGAGGTCAATGAACGTGAACTCTACGAAGCGATGACTGTTGCTCGTCGAGAATACGAGAACGCTTACGCTCGGCTTCGGAATCTTGAGACACTCATTCAGCACATTCCACTTGTGAAGGATCGACGACGTCGAGGTCTGCACGAACCACACCTTGACGGCTTCGTTGAACAACCAAAGAAAGTTGAGGTCAAGAAGCCTAAAGTTGAGAAAGAAGAGTACGCATGTTGGCGCTAAGCGCGTGTAAACAAAAAGTAGCTGTGATATAATAGAATCACCTAAGGAGGAAACACCGTGAAAACCAATCGTACAACAATTCGTCGCCTTTACCGAGAAGCTATCTTAGAAGTCTTTGGTACCGGTCTCAGTAAGGATGATGACAAGTATTTGAATGAAGCTCTGAAGCGCGATGTTCACATTGCGGGCCAAGGTCCTGGTCAGTGGGTAGGTGATCACGGTGTCCTCGAAATCTATTGTGAGGGCGGCATTCCAAATGCGTCAGACATTCAAGATTGGCGGTGGGTAGAGCAAGAGTTCGGTGTTAAGCCAAAAGAGCTTGTGACTTACAACTGCGACAAGTGGTCTAAGATTGATAAGTACGTGAATCTGGGTCTTAAAGCTTTGGGTAAGTCTGACCGGGTCTATCACGAACCCTACAACTCAGCAGTCGTCGGAGTGTTCTGGTCATGAATCAATTTGAAGTAGACCCACACGATGAGTTGTACGAAGACGACACTGTTGAAGTCGAAGTAGAGTATCCACGAGAGATTGATTACGCTTTAGAAGCACAGCTCATTGCTTACTACGAAAGCTTCGGTGCTTTCGACGAGGAGAAAGATGCGCTGGGAAGTTAAAGAGACGGATGACGGCAAGTGGGGTATCTGGTTGAAGGAAGAGTTCTGGCGTTACCCCGACAAGCCAGTCATTTATAGCGTCTCAATCGATGAGCACGGAGCTCGTCAGCGGGTCGAATGGATGAACGCCGAGCAGGAACGCTTCGAGGCAAACCCGGAAGAAGAGTTCGAAAAGGAAGAGGAAGACACCGATGGCGTATGAAGATAGAATCTTCGTCGGGTGGAAAGGAGGCTACTTCCTCACGACCGCCGGATCAGGCTCCGACTTTCAACGTCAACTCGCTGAGATGGTTGAAGATCTCGGTGAACCAGACGTCGTCGAGTTTCGATCCGCAGACGAAGGTCTTATCGAAGGTGGGCACGATCTAGAAGATCCGGACTCGGCAACAGACATCATTCCACTTCGACAGGAGCTCGAGGAAGAGGACGACGAATCAGCCGAGTATTGCGCTCTCATCTAGGATCGACCATGAACTTCTTACACATCACTGTCACCGCCAGCATTATGCTCGTCCTCACGTCTGTGATCTACATCCTGTGGGCATATCGAAATCGGGGCGGATAAAACAGAGAAACTCTAAGAGGGGAACGTGAACGAGGAGAACAAGCAACTCATAAGGAATCGGATAAGAGAGGCGGGTAAGGCGCTCGAGGGAAAGCTACCACACTCAGAACGACATCCCAAGGGGAGGAACCCGTACGCACATATTCCTCAGGTCATAAGGCGTCTAATGGGGGAATCATACACTCAGCTACCCGACGAGGAGCTACCTACCGTACTTCGAATCATCGACCTCTGCGAGAAGAACCCTTTTTAACCCTGACTTTACGCTCAACTTTACGCCCGTACGCGTACACGGAACCCACATTATGCCCAACTTAACGCCCGTACGTACGCGTAGAACACACGATCGACGACAGGTGGCTGGAAGTAATGACATTATGTCTCTAAGTGACATTTTGTCACAAGCACTGACACTTTGTCTTTTTAACTCTACGATCGAGGAGACATAAAGCCACGTGTCCTGATGGTAGTCTGTACTTAGCCCACGCGCTCTTTGACATTCGAATAAACTTTTTCACACATTTCGTGTACATTTTGGTCTCATTTGATAGAATATAATCACGAGGCACACTATGAAGAGCTGGAAGAACCGACCGAGGCTTCGCAAGTCTCCGGACCACGAGTGGGAGAGTGCAGACACTGATCTCGCTCTCGACAATCTGCCCGAGCCAAGGGTGGGTTCGTCGATGGCAGCTCAACGCCGACGACTTAGACAACTTCGACAAATCGAAGAGGAGAAAGATGCACGACGACAACACGACGACGAAAAACCGAGAACCTCTCACCCGACTAGCTCTACTCAAGACTCGTCATCAAGAGCTCGACGATCGGGTCGACGAACTAAACGCCCAGACGGGACTTAGTCCGACAGAGCGAGACATGCTCAAAGAGATGAAGGTTCGTAAGCTTCGACTGAGAGACGCAATCACTTCACTTGAAGCTGAAGCTCGTGTAAGTTCTGGGCGGGTGTGATAAAATGAAAGAGTTGGAAGGAAGATTAGCTCAAATGACGAACTCACCTTCAGATTGCGAACAAATTGAGAGAAAGCGTCGAACGGAACAAGCATTTGTCATTAGCTTAGAAGATGTGCTCACTCCCTATGAAGTCGATTATGTCAATCAGAAAGTCGCAGTCTATGGTGAGGGCAAGGAGTCCGGCAAGATCGGTGAAGGAAAAGTTGTCGAAGAAGTTCGAACTTCTGAGATTATCTGGCTCAAACATACGCAAAACGCCTGGCTGTATGAAAAGATCTGGCACGCGATCAAGACATCAAATGATGAGTACTGGCAATTTGACATTATGCGTGCGACTCCTTCCCACCTCGGTGGAACATCAATGCAATACACTGAGTACTACGCTAATGACAGCGGACATTATGACTGGCACCTAGATGTGGGGCAAGGACAAGCCTGGCATCGAAAGCTTAGCTGGTCTATTCAAATGTCTGATCCCAGGCTTTATGAGGGAGGTGACCTTCGAATAATCGGAGGCTCTAACAAAGCCAGTTACCCGGCTAACACAATGAAAGGCTCCATGACAATCTTCCCGAGCTTCTTGCAACACAAAGTCTTTCCGGTCACTAAGGGAACACGTCGGTCTCTCGTTGGTTGGGTTTACGGTCCGGCCTGGCGTTGAGTTCGTGTAAGTCTCCGATAGCTGTGATATAATATTCACACCAAGGAGGCCAACATGGCAGAAACTCAATACACGTCGTTCAACGATTCACTCGGTACTTCTAACGTAACGTACCTGCTCTTCCCTCAACAGCTGGAGGTCATTAGAAAGATTCAGCCGCATCAGATGGAAAACGTCTTCGGTCCTGGTCTGGACGTCGACATTCCTTCAAAGGGCTACACCGACCCTGAGTGGTACTTCAAGACTTCTGACGGTATCGTCTTCGGTATCGGCTTTCGTTACGGTCAGGCTCGACTTCGAGGACGCGG
>MDSZ01198594.1_pt1 | contig 12109 bp, 23 predicted proteins | sample 811201 | NCBI WGS metagenome assembly MDSZ01 (sample SAMN05326647, study PRJNA326480) | marine metagenome | isolation source: seawater | place: Indian Ocean: North | collected 2010
CAGGAAATAATATAACTGCTGGACTTATAGGTGTGGGGTCAGATACATTTCCTGATTCTGCAATGGCTGATTATTATATTGTTGAAATAGATTATACATATATTAATTAATTATACAAGGTGTGTAAAAATGAGTAATAATAAAAGGAAGGAAAGTAAAACTGATTATAAAAGGCAGAAAACTAGCAAATACAAGGATAAAAATAAAGAAGTGGGTATAGATTATACAGAAATGTTGGAATTACAAGGCTTAATATTGTGTAAATCCTGTGATAATCCATATCCATATCATTTGGATAATTGTCCCACCTGTAATATCGAAACTACACTAAACCTTTAAATAGGTCATTTAGGAAGTTGTAATTATGGCAGAAATAGTAAATATTGTTGCAAGTCAAAGAATGACAAGTAATATTGATGTAAATGAAGTAGCAGATTGTTTAGATATTGATTATGAGCAAGAGCAATTTCCAGGAATGGTTTATAGGTCAATTGAACCTAAAGTATGTGTTTTGCTTTTTAGAAGTGGGAAGGCAGTAGCGACTGGTGCAAAATCATTAGAAGATATTGAAATCGCATTTGATAAATTGAGACTTGATTTGGAAGAGCATGAATTTGAATTATGGCCTAATGAGAAATGTGAAACAATTTTACACAATATTGTGGTAACTTCAGATTTTTCTAATTTAATCGGAGATACTAAATTGAATCTTTCAAGATTGATGTTATATTTGCCGTTTGATAAGGTAGAATATGAACCTGAGCAATTTCCAGGGTTGATTTATAGAATTAATGACCCTAATGTAGTATTTCTAATTTTTTCAAGCGGGAGATGTGTAATTACAGGTTCTAAAGATTATGATGAGGCATTGGATGCTGAACAGATTTTGAGAGATGAATTATTGGCTATTAAAACATAATCTTTAAGTATCAATTTGCTTAAAGGAGGATTGTTATCTATGGTTGTTGAAAAGGTTCATTGGTATGAAGACCCTGCAAAAAAGTGGGATGATGCTGGTGAATGGGCAAAAGATGTCAAAGAAAGATTTAAAGTTTTATCTAAGCATGAAATGAATGAGGTAGAAGAAAGGGTATTAACATCAGCATTAAAATATAGGTTAAAGGCTTTTAAAGATGAAGATAATCCATATCATATGTTTGATGATTTAAATGGGATTTATATGGTAGAATATGATACTAATCAAGGTAAAGAAAAATATCTTATTGAATTTAACAATGACCCAGTTCATATTTTAAGGAGAACTACGGGTAGGGCAGGATATTCGTGTGAGCATATTAATAATGATGCTTGGTTAGGTCCTTTTCATGATATTGCTTTAGGCAATTCTACAATATATTTTTATGATGAATCAGGTAATTTTTGGTGGGGGAGGTTGAATGCTAGATGGTGTATTACTGATGAGGGTGAGCCAGATATTGGCGTTGACCCTAATATTTATCCAAGAGGCGTTGAACCCTTTAATAGAAGAAATGATAAATTACTAAAACAAGCAGTTAGAGATATTTTAGATGAAGAAGGATATCACAATTTTTCAACCGCAGAAACTCCTTATAAATATAAGGGGCATTCTGATACTACTGCCGTATATCCTGATGTTAAATTACCATATACTGGTTCTAAATATGTAAAACCCATAATTAATAAAGAACCAGAATGGTGGTGGAACCAAATGTATGATATGTGAAATCTTTTATATAGTCGTTTTAACAGTTAATTATTATGTCCAAATCATCCAAGTCTAAATTATTGATTAATTGGACTAAACCATTTAGAGATTTAGAGACTCTTATGAAGATTGTTGAGGCGTGTCCTGAAAGAATGGTGGGAGAATTAAAAGATGATGTTTATAATTTTGAAGGATATTATAATTCATTAGTTAAAGATTTGTATTTTATACCTAAAGACAGCATCGAACAATTCGTATGGAATTATCAAATGGTAATTTTAGCAATGTGGAGAAGAATACCAGAGAGGTGTCCTTCAAGTGAAATGAGGGATTGGAAAAACTATGTTATGGATTTATTATTGAAAGATTCTGGGAGGGCAAAACTCATCAAAAGCCCAACAGAATTAAGAAATGATAATTTTAATTACAAAGGCGATGAGGGCTTAGGGGATATGGATGCATTTGAAGGTCCTTATGCTATTAAGCCTTCAAATTATAAAGAGGGTAAGGCTGGTTTTATATATCAATTAAACGAAACTTGTAAAAAATATGATTCAGTTTATAATGCATTTGCAGATTATGAAAACCCATATATGTTTATAAAACCATTTATGAAAATACACAATTTTGATAGAACATGGGTTAGCACTCATGAGTTATGGTTTTTTTATTCAATAATGGATTTCCCCATAATGTTTTTAGAAGTTACTAATAAAGTTGGTAATTGGGTTGCTATGAATTGGATTGATGAATTTCCTTGGGAGTCTGAAACAAAGGGAGTAGATTTAAAGAAAAAATTGGAGAAACTTGAAGACATAAAAACAGGAAAAGAAGAATATTCGGAACTGAAGGAATGGTTTGATGATTTATTTGGTTAATGAGGGTGTGGTTTTTTGAGTAATTATGCAGTAGCAGTTTTAGCACCTAACACGAATGGGGTTTCAGGTGTTGTTTATTTTACTGATACTGGAGAGGGTGTAAAAATTGAATATGATATTAAAGGTTTAAGCGATGGAGAACATGGATTCCACATTCATGAATATGGAGATTTGACAGATGGGTGTGAAAGTGCTTGCGCCCATTTTAATCCGTTTAATAAAAAACATGGTGGTTTAGATTCGGAAGAAAGGCATGAGGGTGATTTGGGAAATATAGTATCAGATGGAGGGAGTGCTAAGGGAGTTATTTTTGCAAAAACTCTAAGTTTGCAACCTACAGAAATTACTTCGATATTGGGGAGGATGATTATAGTTCATGAAGATAGAGATGATTTAGGATTAGGAGGTAATGAAGAATCTTTAAAAACTGGTAATGCAGGAAAAAGAGTGGGTTGTGGAGTGATAGGGTTAGCAGAACCACCTCAGATAAATAATGCTGAAGAAATTAATGACTTATCTTCTACATTATATAAAGAATATGTTGATTATGTGATTAAAAATCATGGAGGGATGGAAAGTAAATTAAATATTGAAAAAATGTTAAAACTAAAGATTGTAGAACCTTTTGATAAATTAGAGGTGCTTAAACCAAAGGGGCTTTATTTTGTATTTGATATGTTTGAGCAACCACAATATGTAGCCGAATTTGATGAGGGTGGGTATAAATATTACGATTCTGATGTTAGCAATCATAGGTGGAGAAGGTTATCATATAATTTGAATAATATGGCTTTGAGTGCCTCCTTTGCTTGGGATTATGATGAATTGAATCCAATACCCTCTTTAGGATGGAATACAAACAGCAAATTTTATAAATTTTTAGGAAATTCAGTTGAATTAAAATTCCTTAATTGGAAATCTGATGAACCTTGGGAGGTAAAGGAATGAGTGCTAAAGAAAAAAGATTGAAGCAATATAAGTCGGGGTTGTCGGCTAATCTCGAACCTTGGGAATTCAAATCTTGGTTAAATGAATTTTTAAATTTAAAAAGGGAATTTAAGATAGAAAGGGTAAATTCAATAAATATTAATGTGAAAGTCCCTCTTGAAAATCCTTTAGAAAATATACCTAATGCTACTTATTTATGGGTAAAGCCATCAAGGTCTGCTTCAATGCTAAATTGTTATTTAATAAATCTTAATAAAGAATTAGCAAAAAAAGTTATTGAGGCATATCCTGGAGTATCTCCTACTAGTAATTTAGCGTGGGAATACTATTATTTTAATATTTTTGGTGAGAAGTTTAAGGGAGACTATAATTTGAAGGCTAATGATTTGAAAGGAGAATTAATCAATACCCTTACTTTCATATCCAATGAAGACATTATTCAGTCCATAAACTTAGGAGGCGGGTATAATTATATTGACTATAAAATCGAAATTGGAGATGGAAATGGTTATCATTTCACATGGTATATGGATAAATATCATTTATATAAAATAACTCAAGATAATCAGGGATTTGATTTTTTAAATTGGACTAAGGATAATCCATTGGAGGTGAAAGAATGATGGAGTGGAATAATAATTCTATTAAAGAAATTACTGAAAAAATAAATGAAGTAGATATAACGGAGTTAAAATATAAGCCACTAAATAAAGAAATTGTTTTAAATTTAAATTATGGTCAAATATATATTCTTAAAGAAGAGCAGAATCTTGAATACGCAACCAGCGAGTTTTATACCTTTAACAGTAAATTAGTGTATTTTTTTATTTTGATAAAAACTCCTAATTATTTTATTAATCCTAACCATAATTATTACAACGAAAATGGCTATACTCTCATGAGAATCTTACTTAGAAAGGATAAGAATAGGCTTCAAGGAGGTAGAACCGTTTGGTCTCAAACCGAGGTTGAAAATATGGAAAATGTGGGTGCGTTTTTTTATAAGTATGGAGTAGAGGGTAGAGAGGTAGATGTGAAGATTGCCGAATTACCTTCAAGCAGAAGGTTTTTAAATTGGAATCAGGATAATCCGTTGGAGGTGAAGGAATGACGAGACCCTTAACTCAAGAAATTGCTGAAGGGTATGGTTATGGAAAGAAGCCATTTAAGGAGTGGACAAGAAAATATTTTGATTCTTTAGATATAGAAAAAAGAATGAATCAAATAAAGCCAATTCAACAGTTTATTTTGGATGAGATGGGATTTACTTCTGCGCTTACAAAAGAGATGGAAAAATATGTATTAGACCCAAACGGTGTTGGGTCGAATCTTATATTAAATCCAAATTATATTTATATCTTGAAAAGTAAGGGTAAGCCAATCGCAGATTATTTCCCTCCACTATTTAAAGGTGAGAGTAGTCCAGCAAAAGTTTCATCTTATGTGCCTATTGAAATGCCTTTTCAATATAGGGGGAAGGGACAATATATGTTAGGTATTTATGACAAGGTTGGCAATGATTGGGGAAATTCATATACTGATAGGGGTTTTAATACCTTCTCCTATGAAATCATAGGAACTCTTAAATTCCCATCACAGGTAGAATTCCTCAATTGGGGAATAGAAGACCCCTTTAACCTTAAATAGGTATTCCGCTTCATCTCTCTTCATGGGATATAAAAAGTTCAAGTTTAGTTCTGCTGAATCGTGGAAGGGCAAGGCTTCAGATTACAGCGATGATATCGTTAAGAATTCTCCAGTAGGTCAAACTAAAAATATTGGTAAAATTGACGATATTAGTAATCTTTTTAGAGAAAGGTATGATAGGATTAGAGATATTTTTAGATTGCAATCAGGATTTAAAGAGTCTGGGAAAATTAGGGATTTGACAGATGTTAGGAAAAGAAGCGGTTTTAAGAATAGAAGATATAATGTTATAGGTATTGTAGAAGATATGAGAAGGACTAAATCGGGTGGTAAGATGGTTACATTGGAAGACCATACAGGAACTATGGATGTTTTTATTAGAAAAGAAGACCCAGCAGTAGATTCCTTAATGCTGGATGATGTAGTGGGAGTTACAGGAAAATTTGATAAAAATAATGCTGATATGTTTTGGGTTGATGAAGTTCATTATGCTGATGTTTTGATGAATCACTTAAACAAAGGTGGGAAGGATTTTGACCCAATTTCTATTGCATTTATATCTGATGTTCACATGGGGTCAAAATATTTCCTCGAAGAGACTTGGGATAAAATGGTTCATTGGATGAATACAGACCCACTTGCTCAAAATATTAAATATTTAGTCTTGAGTGGCGATACGGTTGATGGGGCTGGAGTATATCCTGGGCAAGAAAACAATCTTGCAATTCCTGATGCTTATGAGCAATATGAATTTTGTGCAAGAAAATTAGATGCACTTCCCGACCACATCACTCCTATTATTTTGCCAGGAAACCACGATGCGGTAAGGCCAGCCGAACCTCAACCTGTTTTAGAACATTCAATTCAACAAAAATTTAATTCTGCAATTCATGTAGGTAATCCTTGTAGGGTTGAATTAAATGGTATTGATGTGCTTTCATATCATGGTAAGGGAATGGATGATATTATCCCAAGATTGGATGATGTTACTTATGAATCATCAGTTCAAGGAATGAAACATATGTTGAAAAAGAGACATTTGGCACCAATTTGGGGTGAAAGAAATGCTTTATCCCCTGAAGAAACCGACCAAATGGTTATTAGAACTCCTCCTGATATTTTTATTACGGGTCATACCCACTCCCATGCTGTTGAGTGGTATAGAGGGATTCCTTGTGTTGTGTCTTCAACAATGCAAGGTCAAACTGATTTCATGCAAATGTTAGGTTATTCTTCTATGAAAGGATTTTTAACAATATATAACATTCAAAATAGGGAGACAAAAATTATCGCATTCCATCCTAATGATGATGTGTGATGCTTTATGGAAAAATCTGAATTAATAATTGATGGTATTAAATATAGGCAAGTTTGCACTTGTGAAAACCAGCCATGCCATATATGTTTTTGCTTATTTACTCTATATTTAAGAGAAATTGATGAATTGCTAAATATGAAATAAGTTTATATAGGTATTATACAAAAGGTAATTTGAGCGTGATTAAAATGTTTAAGAATATGAAAGCAAATGTAGATAAAATTGGTTTTGGAATGAGTATGGCTTCTATTTTAGGGTCTATTTATGCATATACTGTAGATGAAAATTTAGGAATTTTTATTGGCTTGTGGGCTTCTGCAATCATGATAGGTTCTAAAAGAATCCATGATTGGCTTAATTGAGGGATTTCTATGGCTAATCATTTGCATGATGAAATGGCTTGTTGGAGAAAGCACCTCAAGGATTGTAGGTTAGAAGAAGAGGCTGAAAATCAGGAAGACTAATATACTACCTATGGATTAGGTGTAAATATGGGACTTAAACACGGAGATGAGCCTTGCACAAGGTCAAAAAACGGTAGGAAATGTATTTACAAATTACACAATTCTCAGCCAATGGGTGAGGGGGCTGTTAGGCACATATATCTTTGTAGGAGGTGTGGTAAGATTTATTATGAAGACCTCATCCAAGGAAATGTTGATTGCGCCTTATCAAGTTCAGGCAATCACCAATGGCAAAGAACTGAAAATGTAAGTTTTCAACAACATTATAGGCATAGAGATATTACAGATTTAGAGACTTGCTCTTGTTGTGGTGCTGAAAGGATGCATTCTTACAAACAAATGATAGGTTATAACCCCCATAGATGAGTTGATTAATTTGTCAATTAAGGAATTTGAGGTTCTTCCATGTTCGAGAAAAGAAATTGAGACTTTTGTAGAAAGTAATCACTATTCCAAATCTATAAATGGTGTTAATACTCAATATTGTTTTAAAATGATGCATGGTGATGATTTAATCGGTGCTGCTATTTTTGCTACCTTTGGTATGGCTAATGTATGGAAAAAATATTCTGATGATAAAAAAACCATTTTAGAATTAAGGAGATTGTGTTGTGTTGATGAGGCTCCCAAAAATTCTGAATCTTATTTGATTGGTAAATGCTTAAGGTGGTTAAAAAATAATACTTTAATTGAACACATTATTTCTTATGCTGATATGGATTATAATCATGAGGGGGTAATTTACAAGGCTACTAATTTTGATTATTTAGGCAAGACTAACAAAGGAGTTAGAATAAAATATGGAGATAAATTATATCACGATAAAACTATTAGAACTTATTATAAAGGAAAATTAAAACCTTATGCATTAAAAATTAAGAATGCTTTGGAATGTGGAGATGCTGAATATATTGAATCTAAGGGAAAACACATATATTATTATTCTTTAAAAAGAAAGAGAAATCCTCAATTGATATGGGGAGATTCTACACAATGGTTATATAGGTAATAGTATTACCTAATAATATCTCGAAAGAATAGAGGGATAATTATGAGTAAGAAAGAAGAAAAAAAGGATGCCGATTTGAAGGCAATGATTGAGGAATTGATTGAGGAAGTAAAAAGTCTTAAATCAAGAGTGAAGAAATTGGAGAGAAGTAATACATATTATCCTCCTTTCCAAGAGGAGCCTTATCCTTGGAGAAATAAGAGTAGGACTTGCCCACATTGTAATGGAACGGGGAAGATTCAAGATTATAATCCTTACAAGCATCCATATTATGGGGTGGACTAAATGCAGGATGAATATTTGAGTGCTTGGTTAAATGAATTTTCTGAGCAATTTCATGCTATGGAGGAATATCAAGGACAAACTGAATTTTTAAATGATGAAGATTTTAAGATGTTTAATATGGCTAAAGAATTTTTTATGGCTACAATCCAAAATATTTTTAGTAAGGGTGTGGAATGAATATGCTGGATTTGATAATGGATTATGCGTGGACTAATAAATATCTATTGATGGGTTTGGGGATTTTGACTCTTGGAAGTATTTTCCAATGGATTAGGCATAGGAAATTGGTTAAAAGAGTTCATGAATTTGAAGTGTGGGGTAAAGAGATTTATCAATACATGAGTGAAATTTCACAAAGGAGGGGTTAATTATGCCATACATTACTAAACAAGACCAAAAGAAATATGATAAGCACATTGATGAAATTGTAAATCAATTAAATTTAGAAGGGATTACTGCCACATATCCTGCTGGTCATTTAAATTATATCATTACTAAAATTGTTAATGATACTGTAAAAAGGCAGGGATTAAGATACCAAATCTTAAATTCAGTAGTAGGTTCATTAGAGTGTTGTAAAATGGAATTATATAGGAGAGTAGCAGCACCTTATGAAGATGAAAAGATTTTACAAAATGGTGATGTATATACACTTATGGAAGAATAATCAAGGCGATTATAATGGACCCTTTGGCTAATTTAATGGAGATTATTGAAAAATTAAAAAGGTTGGCTTTATTATTTACTGGTTTTGGAATAATCATGGCTTCTTGTTTATTGATTCATTTTCATTGAGGGGATTTCATGTATAGTATTGAAAGAGTCATTAATAAAGACCAAAGAAAAGTAATGAGGGCTTTTATTGATGAAAATCATTCTTATATTAATTATTCCGATAGACCTTCGAGAAAATTATATTGGTTATTATTTGAAAAGGAGAAAATGGTAGGTGTTTTCGGCTTAGGTTCTTGTTTCCATAGACCGAAAGCAGTTAATAAATTTATGACTGATAATGATTTAGAATTTAATGAAGTAGCCAATAATACAGTTTTTTGTTTGGCACATCACGAAGGGAGAAATGCTGGTAGTTCATTGCTGGCTTTGTGTAGGGCGGATGCTATTGATTGGTGGTATGAGAGGTATGGTGACATTTTAAAATCATTTCAAACATTTATATTGCCTCCAAGAACTGGTGCTGTTTATAAAGCAGATAATTGGTCTGAATTAGGGCATACTTCGGGAGGCAATACTTTAATTACTAACACCATTAGAAAAAAAGATTATGAAAGCGAACCTGAAAAATATCCTAATATTGAAATAAGAACCTTTAATAATGGTCAAATTAGATATTTGGTTAGAAGTTTTAAAAAAACTGAACCTAAATTAATATTTATGAAACTTAATACATCCAAAAACATTAATAAGGTGTTGGGACAAGGATTTATTTGATGGCTTATAAATGTCTTGAATGCGGAGAGGTTGTAAAAACACCTTCAGTAAAGTTTGTAGTTAAAAAGTGTTCTTGTAACTCATTGGAAATATCAAAATCTTATAGCGGGGAATTAATTTTTAGTAATGACAATTATGAATTTAAAAAGGATAAAAGTGATTATGTTATTAAACCCATAGATAAAAAAATTGCTAAGGAATTAATCATTGAAAATCATTACTCTCATGCGTGGACTTCTTGCAGATACGCTTTAGGATTATTCTATGATGATAATATCGTGGGAGTTGCAGTTTATGGGTTCCCTGTGGGGAGGCAAGTAGTAAAATCAATTTCACCCATTTTGGAAAATGGTAATGTCCTTGAATTGACAAGGTTGTGGGTTGCTGAATCAGAAGGAAAAAATACTGAATCATTCTTTTTAGGAAAAACCTTTTCTTGGCTTAAAGAAAATGATAAGGATATTTGGATTTTAATTTCATATTCCGACCCTATGGTTGACCATGTAGGGATTATTTATCAAGCAACCAATTGGCTTTATCAAGGAAATAATGTGAAAAAAGGTAAATCGTGGATGTATAAAATTAATAATCAATGGTATCATCCGAGGACAGTAATTTCTAATTGGGGTTCTACTAAAGATGCAGTTATTGCAGAAGTGGATGAAAATTTTGAAAAGGTAGTTATGCCAAAAAAACATAGATATCTTTATGTATTGAATAAAAGGGAAAGGAAAAATATTTTAAAATCTTTAAAACACCCAATAGTCCCCTATGTGAAAGATAATTCTACTTGTAATTGGGATTAACTTTATATAGGTTTAGTAGTATTATATGATATGGAAATTGAAATAGAGCAAATGATGGATTCTAAAAAGGAAATTGAAAGGAAAATTGCTCAATTGGATTCTAAACAAGAATTGATGAGAATGGAAAAAAATAAATTATATAGGGCTTTGTCGAATGTAGATAAAAAATTAATGGTGGCTTGTGAACATGATTGGACAAGAGAAAGTTATTTATATGCCCCTCTTTTTTGTTTAAAATGCGGAGTGATTAAACCATGAAAGTAGGAAATAAAATTATGAATATACATACTATGTTAGAATACACGATAGTAGGTATTGAAAATGTGAAGGTAGATTCTAAAAATTATAATGTAGTATATACAGTCGCTAATGATAAATTTGAATCTCATAGATTTGATGCTACTTATTTGCACCATTATACAATTATTGATGAGGAGGAATAGATTATGAAAATTGATAAAAATCATTGCGAAAATCACTATGAATTAATTAATATTAGAAATAAATCAGAATTATTTTTTGATAAATATAATCACACTATGTCATTTTTTAGAACTTTATTTGGATTATTAAATGTTGTGCTCTCAATTTTAATTGCTTTGAAAGTATTTCAATTAATATGAGGTGAATTTATGTCCCATCCTACTTTTGAAGTCTCTAAAATTGAATATGAGGACACTAAAGATTTTATTTTAAACAAGCACTATGCTCAAAGGATGCCCAGCATAACATTTTCATTCGGATTATTTATAAATGGTAATTTAGAAGGAGTTTGCACATTTGGAAAACCCGTGAGCCATTATTTGTGTGTTGGAGTTTGTGGCGAATCTTATTCTAAAAAGGTATTTGAGTTGAATAGACTCATAGTTAATGAAGGATTGCCAAAAAATACATTAAGCAGATTTGTTTCAAAATGTTTAAAGGGTTTAAGGGAAGAAGATTTGATTATAGTTTCTTATGCTGATGAAGGAAAAGGACATCAAGGATATATATATCAAGCCACTAATTGGATATATACTGGTAAAACTAAATCGAGAACTGATAAATATGTGCCTGGGGGCAAGCATAGTAGGCACTATAATAATCAATATAATCATTTAAGAAAGGTAAGGACTTCTAAACACAGGTATATTTATTTTACAGGAAAAAGTAAAAATAAATTTAAAAAACTTTTAAAGTATTCTACTCATGAATATCCTAAAGGCATTAATCAAAGATATATTTTAGGAGTTAAATTAAAAGACAAAGTTATCAATACATTAGATAATTCTGAATTCTATGAGTAAGGTGGTGAATAAATGAAAAGTATTTTAAGATATGTGGGTGGAAAAAGTAGGGCGGTTAAACACATTTTACCTTATCTTAAAAATGCCGATATTCTTTATTCTCCTTTTTTTGGTGGAGGCTCGATTGAGTTTGCATTTTCTGAAAAAGGTAAAGTTATCGGTTGTGATTTATATAGACCCGTTGCTGTATTTTGGCAAGAAACACTCAAAAATCCAATACCTTTAGCAAACAAAGTTCAGAATTACCACCCTTTATCTAAATCCGAATTTTATTCTTTACAAAAGCAATTGCCCGATTTAGAAAATCCACTTGATATCGCTTCTATTTTTTA